>JAESFH010000034.1_pt1 | contig 235550 bp, 179 predicted proteins | sample 9269381 | NCBI WGS metagenome assembly JAESFH01 (sample SAMN14504062, study PRJNA617094) | algae metagenome | isolation source: Aphanothece sp. CMT-3BRIN-NPC111 and co-occurring heterotrophs from well... | place: USA: Clark Mountains Wilderness, California | collected 2010-04-18
CTCTCTCCAGTCGCCTTTGAGGAAAAATTAAATACCGGATTTTGGGATAAAAGACCAACTATGAGCTTATATTCCAAGAAAGTAGAAACTTGAAAGAAATGGTCAACCTTATTTAGGCATATACACAAAATCCAGAATCGAGCATCAAGAATCCAGCATCCAGAACCCAAACACCCAGCTCCTCACTTGCCATACAGCTCCATACTTTTCCGATGCATGTCTTTGAACTGTTCCTGGAGCGTTGCGGGCTCCAGCACTTTGCACTCTGGCCCAAACGCAAGCAATGTTTGCATGAGCTCGTAATTGGGAATGAGCTGAAAGGTAACGATCAAACCAGTATCATCGTCAGAAATAATTTTTTGCGTAGCATGCAGGTGTTGTGTTTTCAGATAGTTGCCTTGGGTTACAGAGAACCACACTCGTATTTCTTTTACGCCTGTAGGGTTGATGGTGACGCCAATGGTATGATCAAAATACTTTTGCACGTCAATCCCTTTATAGGGTTTGAATGCAATCTTCTTGTTGGGTGTAATGCGCTCGATGCGGTCGAGTGCTAAAATAAGTTTGCCCCTTCTTTTCTCACTATAGCCAAGCAAATACCACCTGAACTTATACTCCTTGAGCAAGTAGGGATGGAACAGATGTTCGCTGATGCTGTCTTTATCGAAACGTTTATAGTGAATGAGCAAAGGTTGTTGCTTGACAATGGCTTGGTAGAGGTTATCAAAATGCTGAATGCCCTTAGTGTAGGGTATTTGTTCGAACACTACAGGCGTGTAATCAAGTTTGTTTTTCTTTTCATTTAATTGTTTGGCCACCTTGCCGAGCTTGTCAAAAACACCTTCTACCTGTTGTAGCACATCTGCACCTTTGAAGCGTTGAAAAGATTCAACCATCATCTGAAAGGTTTCTATATCACTTTCTGACAACGGCAACTTTTCAATAGAATAATCCCTGTCCTCATAGTGAAAGCCCTTGTTCTTTTTGCAATACAGAATAGGTGCATGGTAGTTCAGGCGGTCATCGTAACGCATTATCTGTAGGTCAGACTCTAGTGTTCTTTTACTCACAAAGATGTCCCGGCTTTCTGCTTTTTCCATGATCTCTTCCAAGGTCCAATATGGCTTCCGTGCGTTGGTGAGGCATTCATTGATGAGGTAAAAACGCGCGAGTGTACTTTTATTAACAGGCATAACCAATATTAAAACAAAGCTTAATTTTTTCGAAAGCCGAAACACCTCTGGCCTTGAGGCTACCTGTATCCACTATAGTTGGCCCGAGGTCAGTCTATTGTAAAGATACTGCTTCGTCTTTCTCAAAAATAATGAAAGGACATCTCAAAAAGACGTTCTATTGATCTGATCATTTATTATATAAGATAGAAAACAGGCAAGATGGCTGTTATATCAAGATTACACGTGACCCAGCTCGGGTATACTGACAGTACAGCTACCCTTTAGCTACCCTTTATCCAGTGTCAGGCTTCTAGCAGAGAACAGGTAGTTTTGTCAGGTTGAAAAAAAATTTAAAAAAAATTGAAATAAAAATCAGCCCGAAGAATGGCTGCGGGCTGCACGCCTACCTTTGAAATATCAATTCAACGATAACACCGCGGGTTATTCGAGAAGCGATATTAAATCAATTATTAACCTTTAAATTTTAACAAAATGGCTCTTATTAAGGAAAATGACTTGACCGAAGGTATGTCAGGCAGGTTTGGAAGAAAAATCATCTTCCGTGTTGTAAAAGGTGTAACGGTGGCAGCCCGCAGGTCTACTGCAGAACGGGTTGTTACAGATAAACAGGCTGCCCATCAGAAGCGCTTCCAGCGGGCAGCACAGTATGCGAAAGCAAAGATGCTCGATCCTATTGCGAAGGAAGAGTACAAAAAGATGGCTGGCGATCAACCCTTTGCCACAGCCTTTAATGCTGCGTTGAGAGACTACATGGTCCTGCCACAGATCCTTGACATTGATGTGTCTGGGTTCAACGGTGCGATTGGTAGCGCAATTCCGATTTCTGTGTCTGATAATTTGAAAACCATTCAGATCCAGGTTGCCATCCAGCTCGCTAATGGTACTGTACAGGAGTCTGGAGATGCAAGCTTGAAGCCAGGCGATTTAGAATGGAAGTACATAACGAAACTAGCACTCCCTGTTTTGGCGGGCAGTAAGATCATTGTTACGGCCATCGATCGCCCGGGTAACAAGTCGGTAGAAGAAAAGTTGCTGGCGTAATTTCTTGCCACACTGTTCTTTATTTCAATTTTAAAATCATGTTAAACTTTAATCACAACTTATGACGCAATTAAGATCTATGGCCCTTATACAGCGCATGCAATCGCCTACGCCAAAGTTTTTCAAAACGCTGAGAACAGTAGGACTCGCGTTAGCTGCGGCAGGTGGTGCCTTGTTAACTGCACCAATTTCATTTCCTGCAATTATCATCACCATCGCTGGCTATGCAACGGTGGCAGGATCAGTGATCACCGCAGTAAGTCAAAGCGCTGTAAAAGATGAAAGCGAGTAGCCTCGCACTGACATATCGGTAAATAACAAATGATGATTCAAATCGCTAGGTCCTTTAGGACTTGTAACGTCACACCACTGTTGTGTGACGTTCTTTTTTTTATGTAGGTTTAGCAGAAGCTTTCTGAAGCTGAATGCGAAACTGTTAGTACTAATTTTCAAATTTGGATAGGCTTGTTGTTCTGCATTCTCGTAATCTCCTGGTATCCGGCTCCCACACACTTGCTTTTTTGTCAAAGCGCTGTTCCGATCTGTAAAATAATATTATTACAAACGAACCGCGACACATACTGCATCGGAATTATGTTGGTGCTTATTACTTTGCAAGGCGCTTACCTGTCTGACCGATGCGCAAGGGCAAGCGCGCCTGCATCGGTCTGACAGGTAAAGATCACAGAAGTGAAATCTTCTATACAGTATTAAAGTCGGCACAGCCGTGCAAGATCACACTACACACCTCTAATCCTTGAGACTAATAATAAAATCTAATAATGCTTGTTTCTGTTTATCGTTTAAGTCGTTGAGCAGCCCCTCGTACATCAATGATCTTTTTTCGTCTTCAATTTTTGCAATGTCCATCCTGTTTACTTCAACAGTGTGGTTTCCTACCAGCATCAACAAAAGCTTCTCTTCTTTTGAATTGATCACTCTTCCGATCAATACATCTCCGTCTTTTTTAGTGAGGCGAACAGCCATCATGCTGGGCTTAATTCTCTTTGATGGTTCCAAAATCTCTTCTAAAATTTCTTCCCGTGTTAATCGATTGCCCACATCCTTTAAATTAGGCCCGAGTAGTTCAGTGGTGCCGTCTACAGCATGACAACCCAGGCACGCCTGTTCTGCAAATAATTGTTTCCCTGCTTCGATTGTGTTTGTCGAGAATGAATCAGAACGCACTGCCCTCGCTTTTGCTGGCTGGGCTAACAAGGATGAATCATAAACGAGCTTATAAAAGCCTCCCTGATTTTTATACACTACGTTATACCAATAATCAGCTTTGCCGTGATGCGCGAGATACAATGCACCATCCTTGCCAAAGGCGAGACTTGAAAGTTTAGGAATGTCGGCAATAGGGACTTCGTTATAAGAGTATTGACCATTGTTCCCCGGCTGAATGGTTATCCTTGCAACACCACCACGAGTCCATCGTTCACCTGGTCCATAAAAAGCGATAAGAAGATTTTCTTCCGTACTACCAAAATTATTACCACGTTTATTGAATTCAATACCAGAAGGAGCAACTTCACTTTTCAGATCAAGAACAGGAGGTGTTACAGTACTAAAGGTATATTTGTCAGGATTGTGTCCATAGAATGCGTTGCGGTCTAGTTTGTTTAGTTCCTCCGTTGGATTTCCTCCTCCCTCATTGTCAGTAAAAAACAGATCGCCATTACTATTAAAACTCAAACCATAGACGGACCTTATCCCAATGGCTACTGACTCTACTTTTTTTCCATCGGGTGATATGCGTAGGATGGAGCCCCTGTATCCCTTTGGATCTGGGGAAGGAGCAGCGTTCCAGGAGTCGGTGCTTAAGGCGAAATATAGCCAACCATCAGGGCCAAATGTTAAACCACTTGTCCATTCGTAAGGGTGCTCACTATTCGGGATCTGATCAAAAAAGACCCAGCTCGTATCGGCGTGACCGTCTTTATTCATATCCAAAAAAGCACGGATTTGCTGGGCGGTTCCAATGTAAATTGTATCACCATTGTGCGTGAAACCTGAAGGTGAACGAAGGCCAAGGTCTTTTACATTACAATAAAGCAGCGCCATATCTTCAAGTCCATCGTTATCCGTATCACGGAGAGAATATACTTCGCCCGTCTGGTTTGCAGCATACAGTATTCCATCAGGACCAAGCTTCAATTGAATCGGATTTGAAATTGAGACTCCCTTTGATACAGGAAGTTTAGTGACGACATAAGGGCCATACACTGAAATTGTTGAATCAGGATCACTTGAAGTTACAACATCAGATGTCTTTTCGCTACAAGCCCATGTAAGCGCTGCAAGCAAACCTATTTTTACAATTGGCTTTAAAGTATCTCGCAAGCAACACAAAAGACTACTGTGAATTTCAATCATGATGTAGGTATTAAACTGTGATAATTTCAATAGATGAGAGACCACTATAACAGACACGAACGCCGGAGGCCTCTTCCAAAAAAAAGTATCGAACCTGTAGGCAATCTTCATCAGGCTCGATACTTTTATTATTCCGCAGTAACAGGACTAATCACTGTTCTTACCCTACTGATTGTGTTGGCAGGAAAACCTCCCTCAGCAGCATGCTGTTTAATGAGAGGTTCATTGGGTGCAAGATAGACGCAATAAATTTTATTATCGGTCACGTAACTTTCAACCCACTGAAGACCCTGACCAAGATCTGTTATTACACTGCATGACTTCTGAGAAATTCCTTGTAGCTCTTCTTGTGAAAGGTTGCCCGCTCCGGGTAACTCACGTTCAATAATGAATTTTGGCATAGTAGTACGTTATTAAGTAATTGTTTTCTAAGTAAAAGATGATGAAGTAAGAGTCAGTTGTATTGGGCTAAGGCAATTCGTGATTGTGAGCAGCAAACACACCATCGGGATTCTCTAATCCTACCCAAACATGGAGTGTCCATACACTAAACTCTTCGTTGATTGCCCATACGTCTTTGCTTCCGGTAAAACCTTCTGGCGCAGGAGGAGGGCTGGATAAATCTTCAATAGGCACTGCATACTCTGCCCCGACAAACTTTAATTCGCCATTTTCATCCGGAGCAAACATTAATACTTCGGGCTTTTCGATCTCAAAAGTTCCATCTAACAAGGAAGCCTTGAGGTAGTGAAAACCCATGTGCGCTCTGTAGCCAGTGAACTCGTTATCATAACCCTTTGCTATTGCATCATTGATAGCAGTGTGACCGGCAACAGCATTTCTCAGCTGGTCTACTTCTTTTTCCCAGGCTTCCTTTTCATCGTCATCCGAGCAACTCATCAGGAATAATACTGCACAAGCCATCTGGCCAATTCTTTTGATAGAGGATTTGGTGGTCTTTAAATAATCAGACATAGTGAAAAAATTTAGTTTACAGATAATGCGATGCCTTTAGGTCTGCGATAAACTTCGCTACATCTAAAAAGCATAATCAAAGGTCGATCGAATTCGAGCCCTATTAATGAGGAGAATACCCTATTTTAGAAGTGAGCATCCTTTATTTTAGGATGCCAAGTCGTGTAGCCTCTACGACAGCCTTTGTTCGGCTGTTTACTTTAAGCTTTGAGAATATTGAGGTAAGATGATTGTCAACTGTTTTTGCTGAGATATATAAATGTGTTGCAATTTCCTGATTCTGTAACCCATCTTTCAGCAGTGAAAGAATTTCTATCTGACGTGAAGTGAGAAAAGCAGGATTCTCTTGCGTGCTTTTTCTGGGGCCTCGAGGAACAGCGGGCATACCTTGATTACGCAGATTTTGTTTCAACCGTTCAATGGTTGCAGTAGCACCCAGGTTGTTCAAAACAGTAAAAGCAGACTTATAATCTTCTTTTTCTCCTTGCACTAACGCAAGTGCATAATGATAAGGACATCGCAACGCACTCCAGGCCTCAGCTGATTTCTTCCAATCACCCTGTAGCTGAAACTTGTAAGGCTGCTGGATTTCGGTTACAGGATGAACCTCTTTTCCTGACAACCGCATCCAATACAGAAGTTCACTATAGTGCCATTTGTTGTGAGAGGTTTGAAATAAGTCTAAGGTTTCCGCGATGAAGTTTTGTTGGAAACCAGCATCTTGATAAAGCCAGCTATACTCGAGCATGACGCATGCCAGGGGAACGGATCTCTGCAACTCCTTCATTGATTCTGCCATCTTCCTGGCTTCTTCAAAATGTTTGCGTGTTATCTCTTGCCCTCCTTTACGCATTGTAATCGCTGCGAGAACAACATGGCCTGTAATCCTGCATACTTCAGAAATACCTTTATTTCTAACTAATATTTCTGCTATTTCTTCCGCTTCTGCCCACTCTCCTTTTTCAAGTTTTAGCCTGCACTTCATGGAAAGCTTGTAAAATTTCCATGAATCAAGATCATGATCATTACAATATCTCATTCCTTCTTGTAATACTTCTTCAACTCGCGGATAGTCTCTTGTAATCAGCGCAGAGGAAATAATATTTGTATAAGCGCGCGCAGCATGTTCTTGCAAATCATGTTGCAAAGCTATTGAAAGACTCTCTTTCAGATTGGCAAAGCCTTCTTCATATTTGTCAGGATCATGCATGCGGATCGTGCCAAGATTATTCAATGCATGGGACCGTATATCTTGTACACCAAAATGACTTGCCAGCTCCAAAGCTTTGTTGCCCCAGAACACCGTTTGAGGGGCGTCATCATGGAGCATTCGAAGTTGAGCGTAATTGCTATAAGCCATTGCAAGTTCTGACGAAGGAGATTCCGTTTCGAGTATACCGATTGCCTTTAGTACCATCGCATCTGCTTCAACTCTTTTCCCTTCAAACCATAATAACCGGGATATAAAGCGAAGAGAGGAGCCCTCTTTCAACCTGTTGCCCAATAACTGCCAGATTTCCAGTGCTTTTTTCTGTGATTCTATCGCTGCATTTATTTGATGGATGAGATAACATTCATACGCATGCTTCTCATAAAGAACAGCGAGTTGTTCACCCTGTTGATTAGAGTATTCTATTGCTGTTGCGTAAAGCTTAGAGGCTTCAGAATGTGCTCCTAACTTTACAGCGTGGGCCGCAGCCAATGGAGCATATTCCTCAACCAAATTCCAGTCGTGCGCATTTCTTGCATGGTGAACGATTTTTACCAGCTCAATTTGTTTCTCCTTGTGTCTCAAGAAAGCGTCTAACACCTTCTTATGCATATGAATCTTTTTCAGGGCCGAAAGTGATTCGTCAAGAATAGCACGGTATAGTTCGTGCTTGAACCGCAGTGTGCTATCGATGCATACAACAATACCTGCCGATAACGTTGGCTCTATTGCCGTTACGCCATCCGGTTCCAAAAAGTCTAACAGCCAAAGGTCAACTCCTCCTGGGAAAATAGAAATGAATTGCCACAGTCTTTGTACTTCTTCAGGTTGTCGAAGAAAGAGTGACTGCACCAGATCCCTAATGTTCTCTGGAATGCCCAAATTGTAATTTGACAGAATCTCCTTTACAAAAAAAGGATTGCCGGCAGACACCCGAAATACTTCATCGCCAGACTTCCCGGCTTCTTTAGCCAGGAGGTTCACCGCTTTTGCAGAAAGCCGTCCAAGATGCAACTTGGTACACGCTGATGGAGGTAGTTCTCCCACAGCTTTACGCAACGCATTACCGTACAAAACCTCATCATCACGAAACGTAAGGATGAACAAACATTTTATTTTGTGAATTCTTCTTGCCAGAAATTTTATGAGATCCAACGTAGCTTCATCCGCCCAGTGAATATCTTCAAACACGATCACAACGGGGAGGCTGGCTTTGGCGATAGCCTGCAACACGTGTGAGAAAATTTGTGATTTATCCTTATCGCTTTCCAGTAATTGAGTAAGTCTTGGGCTGAGCGCTTCAGCAATATCATGTAAAGGACCTAAGGGACGTGGTGAGAACAAAAAGTCACAAGAAGCTTCATACACGCGTGCCTCATTTTTAACCTGGAGGAGAAACGTATTCGTGACTGATGTTTTTCCAATACCTGCTTCCCCCGTAATACATACGGTGTGGCCAGCTTCGTTGTTGGCGCTCTTAAACTTTTGATTCAGTAGATCCAGGATATGGGAACGCTCTAATAAATTCACAGCAGAGTCAATTACTTAAACAACACTCCTATAAATATAATCAGCTGATAATTCTTTCGGAAATTCCCTTTATTATTTCTGGTCAAAACACGGTACTGTTCAAGGAGCCAGGAAAGTTAAGACGGAAATCCGCAGAACGTGAATGAAACGATCGAAGGCACACGGAAGGGCTGCTGCTGATTGTGCCGGATATTTGGAAATGAAATTTCAAGCTGGGCTTACGGGTTTCAAGACATAGATTCTTCCTTCGCTGCTCTCCTTCTCGCTTGCTTACTCAGGATTAGTTGTTGTGTTAGAAGGTTGAAAGTTAATGTTACAAGCCTTCATGTTAGACGTAAGACGTCCTTTCCCAGACAAGTTATAAAGCTTCATTACATAACTACTTGTGACTTTTCTCGCATCGAGCTTCAAAGTGAACTATCACAAGGAAAGCCCGATCGTTTATTGGTGTATCACACTATGATTTCTGATCATCGCGCTGGACGAAAAATAATGAATGGAAGTATACAAACAATAAAAACTATAGGGTTAAAGGAATTAGGTCGTGGTCAACTTACTTGACGTATGTCCGAAATCTTTTCAGGGAAGGCGTTTGAAATATCTCATTATTACACATTAGATAAAGCACAACATCTGTGTAAATTGAAGACGAAAACAACCCATCACAATGGACGCAAAAGCGCTCTTGAAAATCCACGTCAGCAAGACTTCTGTTTTAACGGATGCTGAATTCGAATATTTCTTTTCGTATTTCAAGAGCCAGCGTTTCAAAAAAAAACAAGTGGTATTTAAGGTTGGTGCACGCGTTGATGCAGAATACTTTGTGATCTCAGGTTGTTTAAAATCATTTCTTGTTTCCCCTGAAAAAAAGACCTGCATCCTGCAGTTCGCCATGCCAACTTGGTGGGTTTCTGATTACCATGCATTGTATCAAAATGAAAAAGCTACCATGACACTGGACTGCATCAGCGATGCGGAGGTTCTTAGCCTTACAAATCACGACCGGGAAAAACTTTGTAGTGAACTACATCAGGTTGAACGATTCTTCCGGTTGCGGACCAATAAAGGATTTGTAGCTACACAACAACGTTTGCTGTCAGTGATGAGCAATGATGTGAAGCACCGCTACGAAGCATTGCTGCAACAATATCCTGAGCTGTACAACATGGTTCCTAAAAATCTGATTGCGGCTTACCTGGGTGTGTCGCGGGAAACTTTGAGCAGGCTCTACAACACCGATTAGCTACAGCATTTCTTCCGGGGTTTCTATTTAAACGTGACTTAAGTCACGAACTATTCGAGGTGCGGATCGTTACTGATTGCATAGCGCTACTTGCAAAACAATGAATAACAGTTCACTGATCCTTTTAACCTGTACACGATGAAACATGACGTTTAAAACATGACTCATGGAAAATCACAGCAAGACAGAAAAAACAATCAACACAAGTGAGAGGACAGTTTACACTGCAAAGACATTCACGACAGGTGGCCGCGAGGGCGGAGCATCACGCAGCTCGGATGGAAACCTGGACATCAGGCTAACTGTTCCCGGATCGGGTGGCTCAGGTACAAATCCCGAGCAATTATTCGCGGCAGGATGGTCGGCTTGTTACATCGGCGCTTTGAAGAAAGCTGCATCGGAGCTGAAGATCTCATTTCCTGCCAACGCTGCAGTTGACGCGGAAGTAGACCTGGCGTTGGGTGCGGAAGGATATTCACCTGAAAGCACGCCTGCACGTTATTCTTCCAGGGTTGGATTCAGTATCCGCCGATGCGATCGCCAAGAGGGCCCATGACATCTGTCCTTATTCAAAAGCTACGCGCGGCAATATTGATGTTGTCACCAGTGTCAGTACGCAGAACTAATATCGGTGTCGGTGTGATCTGCATCACATTAAAATCAAGACAAGATTAATGTGATGTAGGTCACGCTTCCAACGCAAAGATTTCCCGTTAAGAAGTGTTACAACTAAAACACAAAATGCACAATGGAACGATTGCCTTAAAGAAGGATCGATAATAAAATGACTACCAATGTAGCAGCGTAAATAATAAATGTATGTGGTGCAAAACAAAAGCTTCTAAAATTCTAGGAATTGATTATCCGATCATGCAAGGTCCGTTTGGCGGAAAGCTGTCATCCGTAGGATTGGTGTCAGCCGTCTCTAATGCAGGTGGACTAGGTGGATACGGAGCCTATACGCTTACCCCGAAGGAGATCGTGGAAGTGGACAGAAAAATTAAAGCTGCGACCAATAAACCTTACAATATCAACCTCTGGGTTTCAGATACTGACGCGGTTGATGGAAGTGCATCAGACGATCAATTCAGCAAAGCACAGGAGATCTTCAAACCGTATTTTGATGCCTTGGATCTTGCAGTACCAGGGAAGCCTGCACCATTCACGTCACAATTTGAGAATCAGGTGGAAGTAGTTCTTCATCAGAAGCCAGCGGTGTTTAGTTTCGTGTTTGGTATTCCGGATGCAGAAATTCTAAAACAATGTCATCGACTCGGAATTGTAACTGCAGGAGCGGCAACAACACTGGGTGAAGCAATTGCTTTAGAATCTGCCGGAGTAGATCTGATTATTGCATCAGGCTTTGAAGCCGGAGGTCATCGTCCTTCTTTTCTGGCTTCGGCCGAATCATCTACTATCGGTACTTTTGTATTGGTTCAGTTGATTAAAGAGAAAGTGAAAACATCTGTCGTTGCAGCAGGAGGTATAGCAACAGGTAAGTCGATTGCTGCAGCCCTTGCCCTGGGCGCAGAGGCAGTGCAAATTGGAACTGCATTTCTTGCTTGTGATGAATCGAATGCAAGTGACAAACATAGACAAATGCTGTTTTCAGATGCAGCGAGACATACAACATTATCACGTGCATTTACCGGACGACTTGGAAGAGGCATCACGAGCCGCATTGCAAAAGATCTTGTCGGAAAAGAAAACAACTTCCTGCCTTTTCCATTACAAGCACAATTCATGTCCTCCCTCCGAGAGGCTGCTATCGATCAGCAACAATGGGATATGATTTTATTCTGGGGAGGCCAAATTGCTCCGGTATTAAAACATAAAAAGGTGTCAGCACTGATGGCATCACTTGTTAAAGAAACTTCTGACTATTTCAACAACCTTAAAGTATGATCTTTGAATAGCCGTTGTTAAAGCGAGTGAACTAAAGCCATATACATTTTCACTAGTGAAAGCGTCTGACTTGTGCTATAGGACTTATCCCCTCATCGCCAAAAATTAGTCTTAAGGGCCAGCCGAGCGCCAAGCAAAATGCCGAGGCGAATGAAGCAAAAGAAATAAGGTAGAGAACTTGTTACATTGCACCCTGATGAACAACCAAGAAAATGAAAAGCGAAAGAGACATGTGCACCTCGCTCAATCGCATATCAGGAAGCCAAGGGCCAGCCGAGCGCCAAGCAAAATGCCGAGGCGAATGAAGCAAAAGAAAGAAGGTAGAGAACTTGTTACATTGCGCCCTGATGAACAACCAAGAAAATGAAAAGCGAAAGAGACATGTGCACCTCCCTGAACAAAATAACCGGCTAGAGGAAGAAAAAACATATGGCGTAGATGACTAGAATAACCGAGTAACAAAACTTTCCCTAAATTTCATCAACATAAAAAACACATTAACATGTTTGACGGACCAGGTTTTCCAAAATCACTTGATGAAGAAGTATTTACGCGTTGGTTAGAAAATGGAAGGCTCAGCAAAGTCGGATATCTTTACCTGCTCATCGTTTGGGACGAATACGAAGCTTCCTATCAACCCATGTACGTAGCAACCCGCGACGAGATGATGGAACAGAAAAAATCAGGAAACCGCGAACGCCTGATCGCAGCATACGATCTGTATTCAGAGTCGAGAATTATCTAAGCCTCAAAAGTAGTTTGCGCTGTTGCATTTCACTACACTACTGATAGTTTTGGTCACGAGCGAACATAAATGAATGAGATACCCGTTCTTCGATGGAGCGGCAATTGAATAGTGCGAGTGAGAGAAGCCTTAGAGCCTCTCACGCTTGAGATGAGGAAATGACAAGAGCTTAACTGGCCCGCTTGATAAGAGTACTTAAAGGTTATCCTAAATTGTGTGTTAGAAAATAGCCGCGACATTTATGTCGGGGAATAAATGAAATCAGAACGAAAGGGCTTTAGCCCAATATGCATTTTGAGCTAAAGCCCTATGAATAGTCCCAAAAAACTGGTAAACTCTTACGGGGAGAAAAGAGAGAAAAGAATCTTTCTATTCAATCTATTTCTCTAACTTTTTTCCTGTAGTCTGCCTTCCTCCCTGGTGTAGCGTAACGCTTTTTACTTTGCCATCATCACCTTGATTGAAGGTGAGCTGCGCTTCCACAACTTTATAATAAAAAATGTTTGGCGCTTTTGCATACACAGGAAATTTCTCTTGTCCTGTAGCCTGCACTTTTAACTGTTCGCCATCCCTGGAAACAGTAAGCATAAAAGTTGGCGCAAGTTCATATTGACCAACATAGGTGTCGAGCGTTTTCTCATCCACCACGATATCCTTTGTGGCTTCAGGAGCTTTCATCGCTTTTAGTGGCGACTTCGGATCTAACAGGTGCATGCCGAGATCATCAACACTAGCTGATGAGTTAGTCAAGACCACAACACCTTTATCTCCTCCTTTTGTAAAGCCTATAAAACTTTTGTATCCACCTGTTCCACCATTATGCCAGATGATTATCGGCTCTTCACTGCTTTCTTTATGCCAGCCCAATCCAACCATTGGCTTACTGCCTTCGGGCCTTGTATCTTTGTGCGACAATTGCAGTGCAGGATATAATTTGCTTTTCACTTTTCCCATGTTAGCATTCAGATACTTCAACATATCCACTGCAGTAGAACGAATAGCACCTGCGCCTTCCAGCGTAGCGATGTCCCAATTTTCTACTTCAACACCATTACTATGGCCCATTGCCAGGTTGGCTTTCATTTTGGGCGTAAACGCAATGCGGGTGTCATTCAGATCAAGTGGTTTGGCAATTACATCGATCATCAATTTCTCATAGCTCACGCCTTTTTTCGCTGCAAGGATATGACCAAGCAGGCCCGCAGCATAGTTGGAGTATTCATATTCTGAACCAATCTCACGGGTGAGTTTATAGTTATTTAACAAATCGTATAGCTGCTTTTCAGAATAATCGGCAAAAGGGTTGGCAGGATTAGCAGGTTTAAAATTGTCGGGCATGCGAGGCAATGACGATGTGTGATTGGCCAGATGCACAAGTTTAATAGATGCTCCATCTTTTGTTGGCGCGGTAACACCTGCAGGTAAATATTTTTGTAAAGGATCATCGAGTTTCACCTCGCCTTTAGTCACCATGTCAGCCAACAATATTCCAGTAAATGTTTTCGAGATCGAGCCGATTTCGAAAACAGAATGTTCGTTGACAGGTTCTTTAGTCTTTAACGATTTAACCCCAAAGCTGTAATAACGCGGCCCTTCTGCATCAATAATACCCACCACAATGCCAGGGTTAATACCTTGGTCTATTCGTGCTTTGATGTTGCTCGTGACTTCTTCAGATAGCGTTGATTGTGCATAGGCTCCAGGAAAAAATCCCGTAAGCAAAAATAATGTGACGACGATTCTAATCATGATAATGTTTTGAGGGTGATTCAATTTTTGTGACTTCTCCACAATGTTGAAAAGGTATCAATTTTTTAGAGGCGTTGCTATAATTTCTTTTGCACAGCGCTAGAAATATCATCCCTAACGGGATTTAGAAATGGTGTAAACATGTTTCTACCAATATTTGATCCCTCACGGGATTTCAGTGAAGAGTGCTTTCTCTCTCGATCAAGTCATTAGTTCCGATATCCCGCATCTCAGTCCTGATAGGGACCCAATATTGGTAACAACTCTAATAATGAATTAGGAATCAAGCAGGGATGATATCACTGAGGCCTACAGATCCTTAAATTGTAAAGCTGAGAGAAAGTATTCTCGGTGAAACTACGTGCGACCTCTGTGCACTTTGTGCTACAGCTATTTCACAGAGTTACACGGAGAAATAAGAATCATACTTCCAGAATCTGGATCCTATGTTAACGCGATATGAATTTTCTATTAACACGATTACTTCCAATTAACACGTATTAACAATTCCATCTTACCAGAATTCAATCGAATGATTGGCTTAAAAACAGAATTGTTAGAGAGAGTCAATCTTAAAAAACGTTGATGTCGTTCGTTCTTTATCTTAATAAAAGCATAACGTGTGCGTGCACATGATGCAATACAATTAAGATTACTTGCGGCCGAATTACATAACCTTTTTTAAATACTATGATAAAATTTTATCCAAAGTTGGAAAGACTGAGGTATCTGAAGTTCAGCGTCTCTATCGCTGCGGTTCTGTGCATTGGTCTCGTCTTTAACGTTTCGCATGTTGTCAATGCGTATACAATTCAATCAATTACAGTGAATGGAAAAGTGACTGATGAAACAGGCTACGCCCTTCCAGGAGCATCGGTTGTAGAACGTGGTACAAATAATGGTACCGTAACTGATGCTGATGGTAAATATTCGCTTACCGTCTCTTCTTCCAATTCAGTTCTGGTCTTCAGCTTTGTGGGAGCAGTAACGCAGCAGATCCCGGTTGGTACTCAGTCAGATATTAATGTTCAACTATTATCGGATGCATCACTACTATCGGAAGTAGTTGTAGTTGGATACGGTACACAAGAGAGACGTGATATCACGGGTGCGGTTGCCACTGTGAAAAGTGACGAGTTTAACAAAGGCATTATCAATACGCCCGAACAATTGCTGCAGGGTAAAGTAGCGGGTGTCACCATTACTTCTGCAAGCGGTGAGCCCGGAAGCAATCAATCCATCAATGTAAGAGGCCCGGGTGGCGTGCGTACAGGGTCTACCCCTTTGTTTGTAGTTGACGGAATGGCCTTAGATAATAGTGGTACTGGCGGAATGATTAACCCACTTAATTTTCTGAATCCTCAGGACATTGAATCGATTGACGTTTTAAAAGATGCTTCTGCAACGGCTATCTATGGGTCTCGTGGTGCGAATGGTGTCATTCTCATTACAACCAAACGTGGAAAGGCAGGATCAACTACACTTAACTATTCTGGAAACTTTGGTATCTCAAAAATGGCAAGGCCCATAGAAGTTTTCTCTGCAAATGCCTATCGGGAGCAGGTGACAAATATTGGAGGCGCGCTAGATGATTTAGGAGGAGATATAGACTGGCAGGAAGAAGTATCACGCAACGCGATGACACAAAATCACAACGTGACATTAGGTGGCGGTGCTGATAAAATTACTTACTACGCATCTTTAGGCTTGCAGGATCAGGAGGGCATCTTAAAAAACAGTGGTTTGAAAAGATACTCAGGACGATTGAACGTGACGCAAAAGTTGCTCAACGATAGATTAAGCGTTGATGTAAACTTGAATGCTACCAGTACAACAAATGAACGTCCTAATATTGAGACTATTATTGGCGGAGCTTTGTCAATGAATCCTACTTATTTCGCATATGATGAAAATGGTGTTCCTGCCAGGTACGACAACGTGGTTACTCCGCTGGTAGCCTTGGATCTTTATAAGGACATCACCACTACTAATCGGGTCATCGGAAACATTTCTCCTTCTTTCGAGATCATTAAAGGTCTGGTATACAAGCTTAACTTTGGAATTGATAATTCTAATGCTCTTCGTGATGTTCAAAATTCGCCAAGTACACTACCACAACAGGACGGACGACTTGTGACATCATACACTCGCAACAATAATAGCCTGATCGAAAATTATTTGACTTACACGTTAAGTAAGGACGATCATGCATTTACGGCACTTGCTGGTCATTCTTATCAGAAGTTTTTCGTTCAGGAGCGTTCCTTTAGTATCAACAAATTTCCGATATCAGATGTTGAGCCGATTTATAATCCTGGACTCGGACAGGACCTGACCTTAACGAACAATAAGCCAACAGGGAGTGCTTTTCGAAACGAACTGCAATCTTTCTTTGGAAGGGCTACGTATGAATTCAAGGGAAAATATCTTGCAACGGCTACAGTTAGAGCCGATGGATCATCAAAGTTTGGAGAAAATAATAGGTATGGAACCTTTCCATCTTTTTCACTGGGGTGGAGATTATCTGAAGAGTCATTTCTTGAGTCCTCTGGTATATCAAATTTAAAACTTCGTGCTGGTTGGGGAAAAACTGGTAATCAGGAAATCCCTTCTAAAATTACACAGGCTTTATACACCACACAGATTTCCGCAGGTGTTGCGTATCCTTTGTATTCGGGAACTTATCCAGGCGGTACTACTTTTGCTCGCCTGGCAAATCCTGACATTCAGTGGGAAGTGTCTACACAAACTAATATTGGTCTTGACTTTGGTGTTTTGAATGGAGCGCTTAGCGGGTCAGTTGATGTGTTCAGCAAAGAATCAAATAACATTCTTCTTGAAGTAATCCCTGCGGATCCTGTTCAGCCGGCTGCAACGTTTTGGACTAATGTCGAAGACATGACAATCACGAATAAAGGATTGGAACTGGCCTTAAGCTATCAATATAAAATTGGAGGCGGCGTTACTGGTAATGTCGGCGGTAACATTACTTTTATTTCTAACGAAGTAAATAGCTCACCTTACAGTGTTATTCCTTCAGGCAATGCAACAGGTTCAGGGCTTACCTCTTCTACAATCAATGGTTATGTGAATGGCGAGGCAATCGGTACTTTTTTCCTGAAAGAGTTTGTTGGATTTGATGAGAGTGGTTTAAGTGTTTATCGTGACGTTGACAATGACGGCATCGTTACAGACAAGGATCGTGTTGCTGCAGGAAGTGCCCTTCCTACAACTACCTATAATTTCTTTGGCAACATAGCTTTTAAAGGCTTTGATCTGGCCGTGAACTTCAACGGTGTGTCTGGTAATAAAATCTATGACAACACAGCAAATGCAAACTTCTATAAGCTTAGGTTGTTTAAAGGTCTTAACACTACCTCCGAGGCAATTGCTAATCCACAGGAATCAGTTGATAACGCAGCACCTGTCTCTACTCGATATTTGAAAAACGGTGCATTTCTTCGTCTCAACAACTTGTCACTTGGATATTCTTTTAATACGCAGTCATTGCGAATCGCGGAATGGACAAAGGCTATCCGGCTTTCCGTAACAGGTCAGAATCTTTTTGTTGTAACAGACTATGATAGCTACGATCCTGAAGTAAACACGGATAGAACGATCAATGGGATTTCCTCCTATGGTATCGACTATCAAAGCTATCCTAAGGCTAAATCTATTGTATTCGGTTTGAACGTTACCTTCTAATTTGAATTTTATTATGGTTAAGAAAATAAGTTTATTGTTATTGTTTGTTGCCGCTTTTGGTTGTACAGATCTTGAAGAGGAAATCCTCGATGAGTCTTCGACCACGGGTCTGTCTGATAAGCAGGCTGTCGATGGTCTTCTTGCTCCCATATACGGGAGGATGTTTGAACTTTTTAATCACACAAATTATTTCGCAATACAGGAGATTTCTACGGATGAAGCAATCCTTCCTTATCGCGGTGGTACTGACTGGGGTGACAATGGTATCTATGTAGCCATGCATCAGCACAACTATACCGGTACTGACCCAAACCTTAGCAATACCTGGAATTATATTATGCAAGGTATCTCAAGGGCTGTGACAGCAATAGAGGTATTGCCTACTAACAATGATCCTGCTGCAGCATTATACATTGCTGAGGCCAGGGCAATGCGCGCGTTTTATTCAATGCTTTCTCTGGATCTTTTCGGTGTTGTACTGGTAAAAGAAGATGCGCTCTCAACTTCTAAAGTACTGAGAGGTGCTGAAGCAGTAGCATATATCAGGTCAGAATTTATTGAAGTGGAAAGTCAGCTTGATCCTGATGCAGGCCCAGGAAGGATGACGCCAGCTGCCGTTTGGGGATTGCTTGCAAGGCTTCATCTCAACGCAGCAGTCTATGGAGATCGTTATGCTGATAACTTTAATTTTCAAGCGAGTGATATGGACGAGGTAATCGCATATTGCGACAAAATCATTGCTTCGGGCAGGTACCAGCTTTCTGCAGACTACTTTTCTATTTTTGGAAATGACAATCACAACAATAAAGAATTAATTTTTGCAGTTGATCAACGTTCTGATCTTCCTGGCGCTCACAATCGTCTGGCTTACTTTTCTATTTCAGGAGATCAATTTCCTTTGCCTGCATTTCCTGGAGCCAATGGTACGGATGGTCCTGCCATAACCTCAGATTTTTATCGCACATGGGTTGACGCCTATGGAAGTGTCGATCCTGCTGAAGCTGATCCTCGTTTCTATCAGGAGAATCTTTCAATCTATTCCGATCCTTCTGCAACATGTGTTGAGGGGAATAGTTTTAAAATCAACCGTGGCATCTTGCGTGGACAGCAATACGGATTGCTCAGACAAAACGGTGCATTTGTAAAGTGTGACGATGGCAAATTTAAAGTTGGACCACTGTATAATGTAACCAGAAACAAACCTACGCTGCCGGTTTTCTTTACAGAGAAAGTTGACTTCACTTCCGAAGGAAGTAATCATCCTAGCGGCTATCGTGTAGAGAAGTACGAGTTCGGAAGAAATTCAGATACAGGTAGAAACAGAGGCGATGCTGACATCGTATTGTTGCGCCTTGCAGATGTTTACCTAATGCGGGCTGAAGCTGTGTTAAGAAAGAACAACGATGTTGCCTCCGCACTGGCTGCCGTGAACAGCGTGCGTGCTGCCAGAACGTTAACTACATCTGCACCTGCCCTTACTGAAATCAATCTTGATTTACTTTTCCGTGAACGTGGTTTCGAATTGTATTGGGAAATGCACAGGAGAACAGATATGATTCGTTTTGGTAAATACGAGGGTGCATGGACTGAGAAGACAAACAGCGATAAGCTGAAGAGGCTCTTTCCGATACCACAAACAGCAATTGATGCTGCGTCTAACATCCCAGGATATTTAGTTCAAAATCAGGGTTATTAATAAATTTTTTAAGAATTTGTGCAGCAGGAGCTATTCACTTCTGCTGCATAAATATTTTATATATGAAAGCATTTTCCTTCAAAGTCCTTCTGGCTTTCTTTCTCATTATTCACCTACAAGTTTGCTTTGCGCAGCAAGATGTACCGCAGTCAAAACTTGTTACAGATCCTAATGCGCTCAATTTTATTTTAATAGGTGATTGGGGAAGGAATGGCGCGGATCACCAAAAAGAGGTTGCCACTCAGATTGGAAAAACGGCTTCAGAAGCCAGTGTCGATTTTATCATTGCTGCAGGAGATAACTTTTATCCAAAAGGTGTGGTAAGTGAGTATGACCCGCTCTGGAAATATTCTTTTGAAGATATTTATACAGACTTTTCACTGCAGTGGGATTGGTACCCGGTACTGGGCAATCACGACTATGGTGCTGATCCAGAAGCACAAGTTCGTTACTCAAAAATTAGTCGGAGGTGGCAAATGCCTGCTCGGTACTATTCAAAAAAATTTAACCTCCAGGGTGATACCACGCAACAAGCACTTTTTATTTTTATTGACACTACTCCACTTATAAAAGGCTACTATGCAGGCGATGGACATCATGTGCATGATCAGGACAGCACTGCGCAAAAGCTGTGGATTGAAAAACAACTCGCAACTACTGCGGCTAACGTGAAGTGGAAATTTGTGATAGGCCATCATCCAATGTACACTGGTGGCGGGCGAACAGAAAGTCATGATACGCGGGCAGTAAGGAGAATACTGCAACCGTTATTTGAAAAGCATAAGGTGGATGCATACTTGGCAGGCCATGAGCATAGCCTTCAACATATTGGGCCTGTAAATACTGTTCATCACTTTATTTCGGGATCTTCGTCTGAGCGCACTCCTGTTCGCATATTAGATGTTAGTAAATTCGCTAAGTCAGAATATGGTTTTATGTTGTTCTCGGTAAACAAGGGAAAAACCATAATAAATATAATTGATCAAAGGGGGATTGTACTTTACAAAACTGAACTGCTTAAATAAGACAAATTGGGTTATGATAAAAAAGACTTTTGCAATTTTATCGGTCATTATCTTTTCATGCGCCTCACCAAAAGAAGAAAGGCTAAAGATAAACCAGGTGCAGGTTATAGGTAGTCATAATAGCTACAAGAAGAAAATCGAGGAGCCTATCATGAAGATGATGCTTGAGAAAGATTCCGGTGCTGTTGGCCTTGACTACTATCATTTGCCAATAAAAGATCAGCTTGACCTCGGCTTGCGCGGACTGGAGATTGATGTCTTACACGATCCTTTAGGAGGGCGGTATGAAGCGCCAGTGGCGATCGTGTTACTTCAGCGGAAGAAGGTTTCTACTTTGCCCTACGACTCATTGCACGAGTTGAGCAAACCTGGATTAAAGGTACTGCATATCCCAGACATGGATTTCAGAACGCATTGTTATACGTTTGTTTCCTGCCTTTCGGAAGTGAAGTCGTGGTCAGAAGCACATCCTGATCATTTGCCAATTATCATCACCATTAATCCTAAAACATCTGGTATTGATGAGCCTGGTTTTACTACTGTATTACCATTTTCAGCCAACGTACTAGATAGCCTCGATCAAGAAATTCTATCAGTGTTTCCAGATTCAAAATTAATCACACCTACAGCCGTAAAAGGGAAACATGCAAGTCTGCGTGAAGCAGTGATTGAAACTGGATGGCCAGCGATTGATGAAAGCAAAGGAAAGGTAATGTTTGTGCTGGATGCCGGAAAAGATGTTACTACAGATTATATATCCCTTAAAAGTAATAGAAAAGTGATGTTTGTTAACGTAGATGAAAAGCATCCCGAGGCGGCATTTTTTATCATGAATAATCCCAAAGAGCAGAAAGAAGAAATAGCACGATTGGTGAAGCAAGGATTTATGGTGCGAACACGAGCTGATGCAGACACTCGTGAAGCCAGAACTGAAGACTATACACGGTTTAAATCTGCCGCAGAATCGGGAGCTCAGTTGATCAGTACCGATTATTATGTTTCAAAGTTAAGTCCAACCGGAAAATTTGAAATTACACTTGATGGGAAATATCAGCGATGCAATCCTGTTAACGGAGTAACAAATTGTAATTTAAAATAGACTTCCAACATTGAAAGAATTTAGAACCCAACATGAACCCCAGAAGATCTTTTATCAAACAATGTTTCGCTGTTTCAGCTGGCTTTGCAGGAATGTCAGCATTTCTAACTAATCCATCGGAAGCTTCACCAATTGACTTTAGACTTGTTGCTGATAATTGGCTTGAATTACCGATAGGATTTTCCGCTAAAATTATTTCCCGCTGGGGCGATACGATGTCAGATGGTTTTAAAGTACCAGGTCGCGCTGATGGTATGGCTGCATTTAATGTTGGAAATAAAGTGGTATTGATACGAAACCATGAGAACAGTCCTTCACCAACCAAATACGCTGCCTTTGGCGAAAACATGCAATTGTTATCAAAGCTCGACCGTAAAAACTTTTTCGATTTTGGTTATGGTATAACGCCAGGCTTAGGCGGAACAACAACAGTTGTCTTTAATGAAGATCGGCAGGTTGTTGAAAGACAGTTTTTAAGTCTCGCTGGCACTTATCGCAATTGTGCGGGAGGACCAACGCCCTGGAATAGCTGGATCACTTGTGAAGAAGACACAACAGCAAAAGGCGAAGTGGCTGAAAATTACCATGGATATAACTTTGAAATTCCTGCATCTGCTAACGGACTAATTGAACCTATTCCCATAAAAGCAATGGGAAGATTTAATCACGAGGCAGTGTGTGTCCATCCTGCTTCAGGAATCGTTTATCAAACCGAAGATGCTTATGATAGCCTCATCTATCGTTACATTCCAAACGTTCCTGGCAAACTGCATCAGGGTGGTGAGTTGCAGGCATTGAGCATTAAAGGAAGAAAAAGTTTGGACACAAGAAATTGGAATGATCAAACGCTTAAGGTAGGAGAGAGCCTTGATGTAACATGGATTTCTTTAAAAGACGTAGACACTACTCAAGATGATTTGCGCTTGCGTGGGTATGCAATGGGTGCTGCCATGTTTGCAAGAGGTGAAGGTATGTGGTTTGGAAATAATGAAGTTTATTTTGCGTGTACAAATGGCGGTGTAAATAAGTCGGGGCAAGTATTTAAATATATTCCATCTCTAAAGGAAGGCACCGCGGAAGAGAAGGATCAAAGTGGGAAGCTTGTGTTATTTGCCGAGCCAAACAATACCAACATCCTAAAGTATTGTGACAATCTTACCGTATCGCCATGGGGAGACATCATACTGGTAGAAGATTCCAAAGATGCGTACATGCGCGGTATTACACCTCAAGGAGGAATCTACAACATAGGACGAAACATTGGATCATCATCTGAGCTTGCTGGTGCCTGCTTCTCGCCTTCTGGCAAAACGATGTTTGTGAACATCCAGGAGGAGGGGCTTACATTTGCCATTACCGGACCGTGGAACTCTTTACGAGCATAGTATTGAGATAACAGACAAACCTGCTTTCTTCTTAATTACATAATCTTTGGGTTAACGAAAGTTAATGTTTGTAAAGCACCTTTGCGGTAAGTAATAGTAGAACACTCTTGGTTTTAGGTTAAACTAATTTCTGCTAAGCCCTCTAGACGAGAGGGCTTTTTTTTTTAACACATCGTCTCGAAATCATACAATAAAAAGCTTTTTCAAAAAAGGACGACCTCGATCGTATAAGACAAGGACTACATTGTTAACAATTACTTCATACTCATAACTGATCATTCATTTATTGATCTCATACCTTTGCCGTTTTACCTGAAATGAAGTTAGTGGCCAATACTATTGCAAGAAGATTGTTTGTTTCTTTAGGTATTCTTGTTGCCGGAATTATTTTTATTGCTTTGCTGTCACTTTTTACGCTGTGGAAAGCACGATCAATAGATAAAATATCACTTGATATCAACAACCAGCGTGTTCTCATTACGCAGCTCCTTAAAAGCGATCTGGAGTTCTTAAGATTTGAAACGGTAAATCAGGAGTATTTTAAAACCGCCTATAGTTCTTTATTACTTGAAAGAGATAGTTTGGCAAGGGCGATAAGAATTAGGAACGCCACGCTACATCAAACGATGTTTTCCAATAGTTTCGAAATTGATAGGCAATTTGCTGAAATAGACAGTGCCATTAATGAGTATAATCTAAACTTTGCACTGTTGATTACTAAAATCAATCAGCGCGGTTTCAAAGATTATGGCTTGGAAGGCAAAATGAGAAGTTCTGCACATCGTCTTGAAAACATCTCCTCTTCTATCCCACTCACATCGCTTCTTTCGCTTCGAAGGCATGAAAAGGACTTTCTCCTTAGAAAGGAAGATAGTTATATAGAGCTGTTTAATTCTTTGGCAGAAAAATTAATTAAATCATTGCAGCCGCGCGACTCAGTATTGATCTATCTCGTCACTTACAAAGATGCCTTTAACAAATTGACAGCATTAGATAAGGAAATCGGGATACTTCCAACAGAGGGATTAACAGGAAGACTGAATCAGCAAACAACTTTTATCTCTGAAAAATTAAATCGGCTCACCTATTTGTCAAACGCTCGAGCGGAAGAGCTGGTGCATGGCAGCGCTGTATTTTTTGTTATAGTTTGTTTAATTACAACGATAGCCTGTACAATATTAACGTACTACACATCAATGCGTCTTGCAAGGCCAATTAAGAAGCTCTCAAATACAATGGGTAAGTTTATGATAAACGAGGGATTGGATGACAACGACATCGATGTCACCGTTGAGACAAATGAAATCCACAATCTTTCCCAATCATTTGTCACCCTTAGCCGAAAACTTAAAGCACAGTTCAATGAAATTAAACAAAGTTCGTTATTGTTGGAAGCACAGAATGAAGAGCTTAAAAAGTTAAATGAAGAATTGGATAGATTCATCTACAGCGCAGCACATGATCTCAAATCACCGCTCACGTCACTTGATGGCCTGGTTCGTTTAGCGCAGAAAGAAATTAATAGTGCTGAGCATGCTCATTATTTTAAAATGATGCATGATTCTATCTTTAAACTATATGGTTTTATTCTTGATATTACTGACTACGCAAAGAATAAAAGGCAGAAATTGAAAGTAGAAAAAATCAATCTTGAAAAACTAATTTATGATATCACAGACGGCCTAAAGTTTCTTCCATATGCAGAAAGAGTCACTTTAAAAGTTGAAGTACAAGGGATAGAATTTTACTCTGACAAAACCAGGCTTGATATAATTCTTAAAAATATTATTTCTAACTCCTACCACTACCTTGATTTTAGAAAGGCAAATTCTGTCATTCGTATTGAGGCAAGTGTACATAATAATTTTGTTCGCATCCAGGTAACAGATAATGGCATTGGGATAGACGCCCAGCATTTGCCAAAAATATTTGATATGTTTTATAGAGCCGTAGAACAATCAAAAGGTACTGGAATTGGTTTGTTCTTAGTGAAAGAATCTTTGAAAATGCTTCATGGTAAAATTTCCGTCAAGTCCACGCTTGGACAGTGGACACAATTTAACATCCATGTGCCCAATCTTAAAGATTGGAATGCAAACACAACAGAAGCTGAATCAATTATATTTGAGGAAGTAGCTTAATGCATAGCGACTGTGTTGATGCCTGAAGGCCATTGAAGCCTAGAGCAATTGCCGGCAGGTATACCTTGGTCTAACAGTTAATTCGTCATCTTAAGGATCCCAAAGGCTTTATCTTTTAGTCGCCCTATGTCCAAAACGGGCACATCTGTTTCTTTTGCGAGTTCATCCCATTTTCTCATAGTAATACTAACTTCGAAGAGCGGGTCCGTCTCGAACTTTAGTGCTTCTTCTTTTGTCATAACACCTCCTTGAAATTCTAGTGTTTTGCGGCTTGCTTCACTTAGTCCACCGAAATAGTCTGGATATTTAAATGTAAGGTAACGCTTAGCCTGTACGTGATTTTCAACCAGTGCTGCTACCTTTTCTGGAAATCCTTTTCCTCGCAAGTAATCAGCTCCAATTTTCTCATGACTTTTTACGCCATATCCATTCATGTTATTTACCTCGTTCTTCATCACGCAGATGTGTCCAATATCGTGAAAGAATGCAGCCAATATTACTTCATCATCATAACCACCCTGCATGGCAAGCAGAGCAGCCTGCGACATATGTTCTAACTGTGACACTGGTTCACCAATGTAATCTTCATGGCCATATTGTTCATACAATCCAAAAACTTCATCTAAAGCCTGACTTATTGATTCCATTTTAAACTATTTAATTTTCACTTTGAAATTAACGCATGGATCAATGCATACCCATGGGTTCATTTTATTTAAACATTAAATTTTAGTTCTGCAAACTTCAATCAAGCTTCATATTGTCCTTTCTTTGGAATAATGGAATACGGATATATTGCCGTAAAATCACCATAATGAAATATAAGCTAGTAGTCTTTGATCTTGCGGGCACAACAGTGAAAGACAATAAAGACGTGCATCGTGTTTTGATCTCAGCACTTGAAAAGAATAATGTGCAAATTAGTCTTGATGATGCTAACCTGGTGATGGGATATCCAAAACCGGTAGCGATCCGGCAACTGCTTGAGAAAGGATATTTAGGTGACCAAGAAATTACGGTCTCCTGGATTGAATCAATACATCGGCAATTTGTTAGTGAAATGATATTATTTTATGAATCAAATCCATTAGTAGGAGAGAAGCTGGGAGTTTCAGAAACGTTTGAAAAACTTAAGGCAAAAGGCATTAAAGTAGCGGTAGACACAGGCTTCGACAGGGCAATTACTACTCCATTATTAAGAAGACTGAGATGGGAGGAGCAGAAACTCATTGACTTTAGTGTAACGAGCGATGAAGTACCACGTGGCCGTCCGTATCCTGACATGATTTTTAAAGCAATGAATTTAACTGGTATTACGGATCCGTTGTCAGTAATAAAAGTTGGCGACACAGCTTCGGATGTACAACAAGGACGAGCAGCAGGCTGCGGGTTGGTTGTAGCGGTGACCACAGGAGCATTCACAGCAGAAATGTTGACAAAGGAGAAACCCGACCACCTGATAGAATCACTACCGCAGGTACTGAGTTTTGTGAATTGATCTTGCGGGCATGTTAATTTAATGTTATCTTCATGTTAACTAATCTTTAACATGAATTGAAACATCTCGCCACCATATTTTTAACATTCATTTTTTTAGGAACGAGTTGGGCAGAAAATCCTGAATGGTCTGAAGGTTCTTTGGTGTTAAAAACAAATGAGGTATTAACAGGAACTTTGAGTATTCAGCCAAAATATGATCTTGTCCTTTTTCAAGACAAACATTCAAACCAAGTCGTAGCATTTCCTGCACACAAGTTGTACTCCGCTTATTTTTTCGATAAGATTTTAGGGGTGAACCGAAAGTTTACTTCTATTCAACAAAATAACGGCTTAGGTAAAAGTTTTAAGTTATATGAAGTTGTGTTGTTCGGAGAGGTGAATATTATAAGGAGGATCAAGTCGATCTACACAGAGGAGCACAACCATATATTATCTTACAATTATTACATAGAGCAAAACGATAAGCTTGTTATTCTCCGTAAGTTTAAAAGTAAAGTGCTGCCACATCTATCAGAAACTTCACCAAGTATCGTAAGTTACATAAGAGAGCAGAAGCTCAATCCAAACAGGCCAGCGTGCGTTGTTAAAATCATTAAATTTTATAACAAGCAATTTCATTTATCGCCAATTGCTAAATCCGAGTGATGGCTTTTCTCCAGCTTCTGTGCTTATAATGAAAATAAATCATTGACGCTAAAATCAGAACTGCCCCTGCGATAGAGATGATATATCCTGAAGAAATAAAAACCTGCAACCAACTCAGTTTCGCGTAACTAAATTCTTTAAATATTAGCACTCCTACACTTCCCAGGTAGCCAAACGAATCGGCTACATACATAATAAAACCAACGGTGCCAATATACTGAAAGGCTGCAATGAGGCGATCAAAAAATATACTATTGAAAGGGACATAACCGAGGTACAAACCAAGTCCGATGAGGATCATCCAGGACGGCCCGCTAATCATATCATCTTCAAACAAAAAAGTGCTTACGCCTATCAGTATCAATCCTGTCGTAATCATGATATGATTTACCATTAACGCCATTTTATTATTCTTGATGAGCATAATGCTGCCCATAACAATAAGGACAGCGATTGATATGGGAATTTCGGTTTGCGTATAGATTCCTGGTGATTTCCCAAAACCTAATTCTTTCCATACCTCTGCCGAGAAATTATCCCTGAAGTCTCGAAAGATCGTGAGCAGCATATAAGCAAGAACAAATAATACAATGCCGGGAAGAAATGAATGCAGAAAGTTCTTCCGCTCAGCGCCACTCATTGTTTTACGTTTAGTGCGTAGTTGTTCGTCTAACAAGGATGGCATCGGTAGCTTGTCAATAAGCCACAGAAAAATTATTAATGGAATAGAAAAAACACAAGCTGCAGTAAACGGCATCCAGGTTTCACTTACCTCCCAGTCGAGCATAATGTAACTTCCCACCGACCTGCAGAGTCCAGAGGAAAATATAAAACTAACGGAAAGTGCCGCACCTAAAACTTCAGTCATTCTTCGACCTTCTAAATACCCGAACACCATTCCCCAAACCATTCCTAACGGGAGGCCATTCGTGAATAAAAAAATGATGTTGTATGGCTGGGGAACGATAGCAAAGAACAACCAGGAGACTCCTGCAATGGCTACCATCAACAGAATGCCTAATGATCGCGAATGCGCTTTTAATTCTGAAATAATTTTTATTCCGATAAACTTGGAGAGTGCATACCCAATAACCTGAAACATAACAAGCCATACTTTGTAACTAACGCCCCAGTAATAGAGACCATCAAATGTCGCTACTGCAAATGTTTTGCGAAAAGCATAAACGCAAGTGTACAAACAAAACGCAGCGATTGACGCATACAACGTAAACCAAAATGGATGTGAGCGGGAAAGCTTTTCTGTAATGAAAGACTTAATCGATGAGGTACTTATTTTCTGCCGAACGCTATCTGCAACCAATTGAGAAACTGTTTATGTTTTCAAAGATTCATTATAAAACTGGTTTCCGATGCTGAAGATGGGAAGCTTAACAAAATGTTAAACTGCATATAATAGGATGTAATCGTTAATTGTGCGAAATCGAATTCAAAATTCATTATGGACAGATCCGCAGATGTAGCTATTGTTGGCGCAGGCATCGTTGGCCTTGCTCACGCCTACTTTGCTTTAAAAAAAGGTTTGCGTGTTGTACTCTTTGAACGGGATCATTTTGCAGTAGGTGCATCGGTGCGAAACTTTGGTTTGCTTTGGCCAATCGGGCAGGAGCCGGGTGTTGGCCTGGACCGGGCTTTGAGAAGCAGGAAACATTGGAATGATATCAGTAGAGAAGCAGGGATCTGGTGCAACGAAAACGGATCGCTTCACCTTGCTTATTACGATGATGAGCTCGAAGTGCTGAACGAATTTTACAGTATATATAGAGATTCGGGTTATGATAGTAAGCTTGTTTCACCTGTAGAAATAAGTAAAATGTCGGGCGTTGTTAAAAAAGAAAATTTGAAAGGTGGACTGTACAGTAAAACAGAGGCAACAATCTATTCTCGTGAAGCTGTGCGAAAAATACCACTATACCTCGAAGAAAAATTTGGATTAGTTCTACGCTTTGGTCATACCGTGATCGAGGTCAACCATCCACTTCTGAAAACGTCAAGAGAGTCTTGGAAAGTTGGTAAGGTAATCATTTGCAGTGGTGCTGATTTTGAAACACTATATCCAAACACATTTGATCAGCTGCATATAACAAAGTGCAAGCTCCAGATGTTGAAGGCGGTGACAAGCAAGCCTGTTACCTTAGGTCCTTCGTTATGTGCTGGCCTTACCTTAAGACATTATGAGGCATTTAGAAAGTGCGCCAGCTTATCAAAGCTCGATTCTCGTTACGATTCATTGTCTCGGGATTTTAAAAGCAATGGCGTGCATGTGCTGCTCGCGCAGAATAGTTATGGTGAATTTATCATTGGCGATTCTCACCACTACAGTAACACAGTAGAACCTTTTGATTCTGAGTATGTGAATGAAATAATACTGGACTACCTCAAAACATTTACTGAGCTTGGTGAATTAAAGATAACGGAACGATGGCATGGCGTCTATCCTAAAATAAAAGACAACATCAGTGTGGTATTAAAGCCAGAACCGAACGTAATTATTGTGAATGGGTTAGGGGGAGCTGGGATGACGCTAAGCTTTGGACTTGCAGAAGAAGTGATTGCTGATTTATAATTTGCTTGTTCAACTTTTCGGGATAATAAAGTAAACGACCAGCATAGTTACATTTCTCCTTGATTTATTGACAGGAAGATGAGGAACGGATGAATCAAAGTAAATTGAATCACCTTCCTCCATGGCTACTATTTGCTCATTAATATGATATTCACAATTCCCGGAGATGAGATATTTAAATTCATATCCATCTGTAATAGTGGGACGTCCTGTCGCCCCAGGACTAATGGTTAACAAAACTACTTCAATGGTTGCCGTCGGAATATTTTGCGAAATGATATATTGATAATTGAAACCACTCCTGCCTTCGCGTTCCATTGACGTGTACTGATCTTTTTTGATCAGCAGGTAATCTTTACCATTCGTTAGTACCATGTCTTCAAAAAACTCTTTTAGCGAAATGTCAAGTGATTGAATGAGCTGGACAAAAACCGGTAGTGATGGGATAGTTCTTGAGTTCTCAATTTTTGACAAGAGTCCTTTGCTCACTTTAGTTCTTTCGGCGAGCTGCTGGATCGTTAGATTTTTTTTAAGGCGCGTTGAACGAATCTTCTGCGCGATGCGTGAAACGATTTCATTACTGACCATACTTTTTTTTGTTTACTTATTGTAAACATATCGAAAAACGTCTGACCTCAAAACTGACTTCACATAGCTGATTGTTCATGTTAATTAACTGTTATGCATCAAACTGTTTCTTCCAGGTAAATTCTGCATTTATTATTTTCTGATCGATAAACCCTTCACGAAAGTTTCATTTTGTGTAGTGAAGCTTAACGGTTCCATAATTTATTTCTAAACGAAACGTCAAGCGTAATCCTAACCTTTGACCCGTCAAAAGCAAACTGAAATTTCAAAATAACGAGCTGGTTGCTTTAGATGCTTCAAGATCAAACAAACCCATAACCTTAAACTGTATGAACAAATCTCTACTAAAGAAGAGACTTTCTTTAGAAATCCAACTAGCCAAAAAACTAGCAACATTGGCTATGTTTTGTTTCGCTGTTTGTGCGTGCTACGCGCAGACATCTGTATCGGGCAAGATCACGTCCGGTGAAGATTCTTCTCCTATTCCTGGCGCAAACATTCTTGTGAAGGGATCCAACGCAGGAACAATTTCAGATGCAGATGGTAATTACAGCATCACCACTCCTAGTGCAGATGCTGTACTTGTCTTTTCTTTTGTTGGGTATTTGACACAAGAGGTTGCTGTTGGTGGCAAAACCACGATTGATGTCACGCTTCCTACTGATGCAAAACAATTGTCTGAAGTCGTAGTAACAGCATTGGGCATTGAGAAAGATAAGTCAAAACTCGGTTATGCCGTGCAGGATGTAAAAGGTGAAGACTTGATTAAAGCTCGTGATCCTAATCCAATTAATAATCTTGCAGGAAAAATTGCTGGTTTAACGATAGCATCTTCTCCGGAATTATTAGGCAGCCCTGGAGTTTATTTACGCGGCAAAGAACCGCTATTTGTTGTTGATGGCGTTCCGATTCAATCTGATACATGGAATATTAGCCCGGATGACATAGAAAGCATAACCGTGCTAAAGGGTCCAACAGCGTCTGCGTTGTATGGTTCTAGAGGACAGTTTGGAGCTATTCAAATAACGACCAAACGCGGGACAAAAGACCCCCGAGGATTGTCTTTCGACTTTAACTCTTCTACAATGCTTGAGAACGGGTTTCTTGCAATACCTAAAGTACAAGATGAGTATGGCCCTGGTGACCACGGCAGGTACGCTTTCGCAGATGGAAAAGGCGGAGGCTTATATGATTCGGATTACGATGTATGGGGACCAAAGTTTGAAGGGCAGCTTATACCACAATATGATGGTGAAGTAACACCAGGGGAATCACATACAACTAATTTTCCAAGTGGGGCCACCTTCACTGGAAACATTAAGCCAACCCCTTGGGTTGCAAGAGGTAAAGATAACTTACAACGTTTCCTCCGACCTGGTTTGACTACAGCAAATAGCATTGCTGTCTCTGCTGCCGGTGATAAATACGATCTTCGTTTTGGTACAACATATACTTATCAGCAAGGCATTGTTCCAAATACGCAGCTCAATTCAAATAACTTTAACATCACTGCAGGCGTTGACCTTTCTCCAAAAATCAGGTTTGAGTCTAATGTGAATTACAACTATCAGTATACTGATAATATTCCTGATGTTGAGTACGGACCTAATAGTTTAATCTACAACATGGTGATATGGGGTGGTTCTGACTGGAATGTTGATGACATGAAAAATTACTGGCAAGATGGTAAAGAAGGCATTCAACAAATTTATGCTGATTATACACGATACAACAATCCGTGGTTTGTCTCCCAGGAATGGTTAAGGGGACATCACAAAACCGATGTATACGGGTATATGAAGTTGAACTTTCAAATCACGGATAAACTCCTGTTGATGGGAAGAACGCAAATAAACTCTTACGACCTTTTACGCGAGGAGAAATTCCCATATTCTGCAACAACATATGGTCGTGAACAAGCTAAAGGAGACTATCGTGAAGATAAACGTAAGCTGATGGAGAATAACACTGACTTCATGCTTACCTACTCTGATGACATTTCCAATGATTTTAATTTAAGTGCTTCACTAGGAGGTAATCTTCGAACCTTTAGTTATAGGTCTAGTTATGCCTCTACTGACTATCTAAACGTTCCAGGTTGGTATAATCTTGCGAACTCTCTTAATCCCGTAAAGTCTTATAACTTCTATGCTCCGATGCAGGTGTTGAGTGGTTATGGCTACGCAGATCTTTCTTACCGTAATTTTATAAATGTTTCTGTTACAGGTAGGGTTGATAAGCATTCAGCATTACCGCAAAAGAAGAATACTTATTTTTATCCGTCTACTTCTCTAAGTGTAGTACTATCTGAGGCATTAGAATTACCAGCATTGTTTTCATACTTCGCAGTAAGAGGGTCTTATGCAAAAGTTGGTAGTGCGGAACCATTGACGCAAAAAACGATTGGCCCTGTTCCCTCTGCTAGCATGGATGGTAATCCTCTAGGCTATGGATCTGTTTATCGCACGCCTTATGATGGCCCTAACTACCGTAATGTTTCTGGTTATGATGTAAGCTTATTATATAACAATACACCAGCGGCATACTATACCAATACTGTTACAAACGAAGATCTGGAACCAAGTTTTAGTTCCGCATGGGAAACAGGTCTCGATGTTAAAATGATTGGTAGCAGAATCGGACTTGACGCAACATATTTTGAAAGTCTCGATGGTCCAGGCATTTATAACCTTCCAATATCTGAAGCTTCTGGTTATACAACGCACCTCGTGAACGGTATTAAAACGAAAAGAAAAGGTTGGGAAGTTGTATTGAATGGCTCACCTGTAAATAACGAAGTTCTGCGATGGGATGTTTTGGTGAACTGGTCGACTTATAAGGAGTACATAGAAGAAATTTATCCAGAAAAGAATATAGAAAACCTTGATAATTTCAGACAGGTAGGAGAGCGAATCGATCAGATCTGGGGTACAGCTTTGATGAAGACACCAGAGGGAGCGATTGTCAATACATCTGATGGACGGCCGATACCACTTACATCTATTAATGGAAACTCACGCAGATTCTTAGGTTATGCAAATCCTGATTGGGTTTGGGGCGTGAACAATAAAGTAACGTACAAGAATTGGAGCATGAGTGTTTTATTTGACGGCAGAGTGGGCGGTGAGATTGCCGATTACATTCAGCAACAAACATTCCGTGGTGGCAGACACATTGAAACTGTTGAAGGAAAAATGGGTGAAGCACGTTATCAGGATTATCTGGGTGTTAAATCTTGGGTAGGGCCTGGCGTTGTTCTAACAAGCGGTACACCTAAGGTTGACAATGAAGGTAATATCACAAACATTGATGAACTTTCGTTCGCACCCAATACCAATGCAACTTTTCTTCAGGACTGGATCAGCCGTTATTATAACACCAACGAGAGTAATATGATCAGTCGCACCTTTACTAAACTTCGTGAAGTGACACTAACCTACAACCTGCCGAGTGACGTTTTAAAAAGAACTTTCATCAAGCGTGCAAGCGTATCCTTAATAGGCCGCAATCTCTTTTACTTTGCGGAGAAGAAAGATCTGGATATAGAGCAATATGCAACGTACGATCGCCCTGGGTCCGGTTTACAAACACCAACACAACGCAGGTACGGTTTAAATCTTAACATGACTTTCTAAATTTATAACTATGCGTAACATTCAATATATAGCATATACCCTTTTGTTTGTTTTCATCTTGTCCAGCTGCAAAGACTTCGATGAATTAGAAACGAATCCTAACAAGCCAGAGTTTGCACCACCATCGCTGATCCTTAATGGTGTATTAAATGACTTATATGAACAACCCTGGTCTCTAGAGCACAGGCAAAATCAATATTGGGCCTGTAATTACAACTACTATGGTACCAATGAGTATTGGTCTTCTACTCCATTAGATTTTATGACATTGAAAAATATTTTGAAAATGGAAGAAGAAGCGAAGCGCTTAAGTGAAGAAGAAGCAAAGCCGTATATGGCGCTGGGCAAATTCCTGCGTGCCTATTATTACGTAAAAATGTCGCAGCGTGTGGGTGATCTTCCACTTGATGAAGCATTAAAGGGTGTAGAAAATACTGAGCCTGTTTATAATGCCCAAAAAGAGATATACGTTCAGGTATTGCAATGGCTTGATGAATCTAATCTTGAACTTGAACAGTCTATCGCCGGGGATAAGCGTATTGGTGGGGATATCTATTTTAATAATGATCTCGGGCAGTGGCAAAAGGCGGTAAACACCTTTAAGCTTCGTGTTTTAATGAGCTTGAGTAAAAAGGAAAGTGATGCCGATTTAAACATAGTAGCGAAATTCAAGGAAGTAATGGATAGTCCTACAAAGTTTCCATTAATGTCCGGCCTAAGTGACAACATGGAATATGTTTACAACGGAACCTCTAATCTATATCCAACTAACCCAGGAAATAAAGGCTTCGACAAGGGACGTTATAACATGGCAGCAACCTATATCGGAACATTAACAGACTTAAAAGATCCTCGTGTATTTGTTGTTGCAAATCCAGCAAAGAAAAAAATTACCTCAGGTGTAGCACCTTCTGATTTTAATGCTTATGTAGGAGCACCATCAGGTGAAAGTCTCGATAACATGACGCTTAAAGCAGGCAATGGTGAATATTCTTTTGCAAATCAAAAACGTTACTATGGAACACTGAAAGGCCCTGAACCTGGTGTCCAAATTGGATACCCGGAACTTTGCTTTACAATTGCAGAAGCTATAAACAGAGGCTGGATTGCCGGTAACGCTGAAACTTATTATAATAATGGTGTAATTGCATCAATGAATTTCTATGGGATAAGTGATGGGACTACACTTATTATTACAGATTCTGATGAAGATAAAGCGATTGGTTCTGTGACAACATCCGTTACGGACTATCTTGCACAACCAAAAGTGAAATATGCTGGAAATAACGAAGCAGGATTAAATCAGATATTAACGCAAAAGTATCTGGCGTTTTTCCAGAGCTCCGGCCAGGAAGCATATTTCAATTACCGCAGAACAGGTTTGCCTGACTTTCATGAAGGGCCCGGCACTGGTAATAATGGTCACATACCGAGACGTTGGTTGTATCCGGTATCGGAAGCTACCAATAACAGGACGAATTATACTGCGGCCTTAATGCGTCAGTTTGGCTCTGAGGTAGATGATGTAAACAATGACCTTTGGATCAATAAATAAACTTCTTTAAGAGACCTGAAGATTTCTTTAGGTCTCTTAATTAAAACTGGATTAAAATAAAAGGCAGACTAAACATACACATGAAAAAAATCTTCTTAGCGATAATCATACTTTGTACAGGCGCCCAACTTTCAGCGCAACAACAGAAGCTAAAAACTGAAAACGTAATTCTCATTACACTGGATGGCTTTCGTTGGCAGGAATTATTTAATGGTGCAGATTCTGCTTTCATGAAACAACAATCGCATCTTAAAGATGACAAGCTGAAAGAAAAGTTCTGGCGCGATGATGTCGCTGAACGTAGAAAAGCACTCTTGCCTTTTTTCTGGTCAACCATTTCGGAGAAAGGTCAGTTGTATGGTAACCGCGCGTTTGGCAACAAAGTGAACGTAACTAATAATCAATGGTTCTCTTATCCGGGATACAATGAAATCCTTACGGGTAAAGCTGACAATGAACGGATTCATTCCAATGATAAGATCTACAATCCGAATAAAAATGTTCTTGAATTTATTAACGCTCAACCTCCATTTAAAAATAAAGTGGCTGCCTTCACATCCTGGGATGTGTTTCCATACATCATCAATGATAAGCGCAGTGGTGTATTTGTGAGTACAACAGTGAATCCAATTAAGAGTGAAAATCTTACGGAAACAGAACTTACGCTGAATAAACTGATCACAAGTGTACCCAACCCGTTAGGTGATGTAAGACTGGATGCATTTACATTCTACTACGGGATTGAGTATATGAAAAAGAACAAGCCTCGCGTAATGTATTTTGCATTTGATGAAACCGATGATTTCGCGCACGCAGGTGAATATGCTGCTTATCTTAATTCCGCGCATTATACTGACAAATTCATCAAGGAACTTTGGAGCTACATTCAATCGGATAAATCTTATCGCGACAAGACTACAGTAGTCATCACGGTAGACCATGGTCGCGGCACGAGTGCTGAAACATGGAAAGATCATGGACAGAAAATTGCGGAGGCTGACCAGATTTGGATGGCAGTATTGGGTCCAGATACCAACGCCGCAGGTGAAGTAAAAGGAGATCAGCAATTATATCAGAATCAGGTTGCAAAAACATTAGCTGCTTTTTTAGGACTTAGCTATAAACCTGAGTTTACATCAGGCGAAGTAGTCAAATCAATGATAGCAGAAATGAAATAGACTCTATCTCAACATTTGAAGCATAGGCACGTGAAGCTTATGCTTTATTTTTTATTGAGATCTTAAGTGTGCCTGCTTATGATCATTTTATTGATCCACGCGTCTTTCTGGTTTTCAAGTATACAGGAGCGGCCAGAAACATTGTAAGAAGCGCTAAATACAGTAGTGCCATATAAAAAAATCATTAAAGCGGAAAAAATTAACCTGCTGTTGAAGTATTCAATTTACCTCTGTCATGTTATATGAAGATGAAGGCAACTTTAAGAATTTGTTTTCTTTAATATTTAATTCGTCAATACGTTGACGAAAAACGAAAGCCGTAAAGTGTAGTTCATGTCGTTATTAATTAAGCTGAAAACGAAGAAGATGCTGTGTCCTAAAAAACGAGTTAAGACAAATATTCTGAGATGGTTTCTCGAAGCAATTTGAGAGAAAAGGGCTTGGCAATGATGCCGTCTGCTCCAGCATCCTTTGCCATCTTTCCAAGGCCAGGAGTTGCCAACATAATAATAACTGGTGCGATCTTGTAACGCTCACTATTTTTGATGAACCGACAAATATCCTGTCCGCGCATCCGGAAATATTCCTATCCAAAACAAACAAATCAGGAACTTCCGCTGTATTCGAAAGTATCGAATCGCCATTTTCATAACACGTGACCCTTGTACTCGCCATGGTTCAAGGCAAGCGAAAACACATCGCGTATCGCCTCATCATCTTCTACTAAAAGTATCTTTTTCAAGTGATGGTCAATGATTGTTGGGCGACTGAAAAAATCGAGCCCTGCCCAACTTACTAGATTTTAATCTTCAGAAAATAAGTCGTTGGAAAGGGAGTGCTAATATGAATTAAATGGTAGAAAGTTTTCATTCATTTCCCATGTCCTCTCTATCAGAGTGATATCAACTGTGGATCAACCAATTAGACGCTCAGAACGCCAAAAAATCCACAATAGTGAACAGCCCTTTTTCTAATATCTTGTTTAGATTGTTTCTAAACAACTTGCAAAATTAAAATTCGCTATCTACAATTGCGGACTATTTAGACACATTCTAAACATGAAAAAGCTATACTATTTATTCATTGCACTCTCCATGACCATCACTGTTTGGGGTCAAAACGCCGGTTCTGTTCAGGGAACCATCAAAACATCTGACGGAAATCCCGCAGAATTCGTGAATGTAACAATCGAAGGCACCTCGAAAGGTACGATTGCAGACCGAAACGGTTATTTCGAAATCAAAAATCTAAAGCCAGGCACTTACAACTTGCTCGCGTCATACATCGGTCTTGAAACACAGAAACATTCAATTGACATTACGGCAGGACAAATTACCAAGCTAGATTTTTTGCTGAAGGAAAATGCTCAGCAATTAGAAGAAATTGTGATTTCCGGAGCCAGTGACAGATACAGTGCAGATCGTGTTTCCACTTCTCTTCGGTTAACAACGCCGCTGATTGAAACCCCGCAGAACATTCAGGTAGTAACAAATGAGATGATGAAGGATCAGCAAGTCATCAGCATGAGCGATGGATTGATCAGAAATGTGAGTGGTGCTGTACGACAGGAACACTGGGGTGATCTGTACACCAACATCGTTGCACGTGGATCTCAGGTACAAGCTTTCAGAAACGGATTCAACGTAGTGAATTCGTATTGGGGACCACTCACAGAAGACATGAGCTTTGTAGATCATATTGAATTTGTTAAAGGACCTGCAGGTTTTATGTTGTCAAGCGGAGATCCTTCAGGCCTGTACAACGTCGTGACAAAAAAACCTACTGGCTTTAGCAAGTGCGAAGCCTCTGTTACTGCCGGAAGCTTCGGACTATTGCGATCAACACTTGATCTTGACGGAAAGCTGACCAAAAATGGAAAATTGCTTTATCGTCTTAACCTGTCTGCACAGAATAAGAATTCTTATCGTGATAATGAATACAACGATCGTTACGTAATCGCTCCTGTAATTTCTTACGACCTCGGTAAAAACACAAGGCTTACATTGGAGTACAATTATCAACGTGCTAATATGAGCAACGTAGGTTCGTACTATGTTTTTTCGCGGAATGAGTTTGCTGACTTTGATGTTGATTACACTACACTGCCTGGCGGAACACCAGGAACAAAAATTAACGACCACAGCTTCTATGCAAATGTGCAGCATAACTTGGGCAGCAAATGGAAAGTGACAGGCCAGGTGGCTCACTTCATCTATGACCAGGTTGGGCAGTCTATGTGGCCTACCGTAGTCAACCAGGATGGAACATATATTCGCAGCATCAGCATATGGGATGCGAAAAGCGAAATGACCATGGGACAATTATTTGTAAATGGTGAAGTGCAGACAGGTCCGATTCGTCACCGTATTTTGTCGGGACTCGATATCGCTAAAAAAGATTACATGGCTGACTGGGGACAGTCACACGACCTTGATACAGAAGAAAATCCTTTCGATCCGAATAATCCTTTCCTTGGCGCACCGGTTACAGGCAATCCAAACTTCGATCGAGAGACATCCCTTAAAGAAAGAGCGAAGACAGCAGGCGGACTGCAGGATCAGCAGTACAGCAGCTTCTATTTGCAGGATGAGTTAGGGTTTGTCGACAATCAGATCAGACTGACACTGGCGGGCCGTTACACCCATCTTGAGCAGTCTGCCTATGGAGGAGATCCTGACAAAGCAGATCACTTTACTCCGCGTGTTGGATTAAGTGCTTCAATCACAAAACAACTTTCAGTCTATGGGCTTTACGACCAGGCCTTCATTCCCCAAACTGGTATTATGGCAAATGGTGAAAAGGTGCAGCCGATCACAGGTAATAACATGGAACTTGGGTTGAAGAAAGAATGGTTTGGTGGTTCTTGGAATACAACGGTTGCCATCTACCGCATTCTCAAAAATAACGAGCTCACTGCTGACCCGACTAATCCTACTTCAGGTAGAAGCATTGAGCTCGGCCAAAAAAGAGCTGAAGGTTTCGAATTTGATCTTCATGGAACAATAGTAAACGGATTAAACCTGGTAGCAAACTATGCTTACACTGATTCACGTGTAGTGGAAGTTGCAGAAGGCGTTACTTTTCCAGAAGAAGGATCTATCGTTCCTGGCTTTGCAAAACATACCATCAACACCTGGCTAAACTATAAGTTTCAAACAGGAGCATTGAAAGGTTTCGGTGCCTCTGCTGGCTTCACTTACCTTGCTGACAGAGCAACATATTGGGAAGCTTCACCAGATCCTGAAAAAGAAATGGAAAACTACTTCAAGCTTGATGGCGGATTGTTCTGGGAGAAAAACAAAATCAAAGTAACTGCGAATGTATTCAATGTGTTGAACGCTTATCTCTACAGTGGTTCATACGAATCATGGATGACAGATGCAGATGGAAATGCATCACCTCTATACAGTTACCAGGCTGAAGCGCCTAGAAATGCAAGATTGAGTGTTGCCTACAAATTTTAATTAGTACCATCATGACCGTTAAAAAAGTCATTGGCAAAATACACCTCTGGCTCGGATTCACATCCGGGCTTTTGGTTTTCGTAATTGCCATTACCGGATGCATCTATGCTTTCCAAAAAGAAATTCAGGATCTGACACAACCCTTCAGGTTTGTAGAAAAGCAATCGAAAGAATTTCTTCCTCCATCTGTGCTCAAGGCAGCTGCTGAAGAAAAACTTTCAGGGAAGCACATTCATGCGGTGCAATATTTAGGAGCTGACAAGGCTGCCATGGTAATCTATTACAACTATGAACCGGACTACTATTATTACCTCGTGTATGTGAATCCGTATACCGCCGAAGTACTTAAAGTGAAAGACATGGAGGCTGATTTTTTTCAATTCATCCTCAATGGACATTTCTATCTCTGGCTTCCGGAGAAAATTGGTCAGCCAGTAACTGCATCAGCTACATTGGTTTTTGTTGTGATGTTGGTTTCTGGAATAGTATTGTGGTGGCCGAAAAAGAAGAAAGATGCAAGCCAACGGTTAAAGATTAAATGGAATGCAAAGTGGAGACGAGTAAATTATGATCTTCACAACGTGCTGGGTTTCTACACCTGGACCATCGCACTCATCTTCGCGATCACCGGTCTGGTATGGGGATTTCAATGGTTTGCTAAAGGCTATTATGCTGTGACTGGCGGAGAAAAGTCACTCGACTATTATGAACCAGCATCCGACACCACTAAAACTTATGCAGGTGATGTTCCTGTAATTGACAGGGTCTATGCTGAGATGAGAAAGGAATACCCTACTGCGAAAACCATTGAAGTTCATCTTCCTGAAACCAAAGCTTCTGTAGTGGGCGCAAATGCAAATCCAGATGATGAAACCTACTGGAAGCTTGACTATCGTTACTACGATCAGAATACATTGAAGGAAGTTTCAGTCGATCATATCTACAGCAGATTTCCTGAAGCAAAGGCTGCCGACAAACTCTTCCGGATGAATTATGATATTCATACAGGTGCCATACTTGGGTTGCCCGGAAAGTTTCTTGCATTCTTCGCCAGTCTTGTCTGCGCAAGTTTGCCTGTTACTGGTACCTACATTTGGTGGGGCCGAAGGAAGAAACAGAAGAAAGAAGCAACGTTGCATGCTACCGGTAAACTAAAGAAATCTGGTTCACGTGCACAAAGTTTGGAATCAAGACCAGACAAGCAAAAACAAACCTCGGCTACAGTGCAGGGAAAATAAGTACGAGTAATAATTAAGAATCTAGATGCTAGAATCAAGAATCTAGTGACCAACTACTGACTTTATAGTATTCAAAAATACTATGTTCATGCGATTCTTTTTGATACTACTAAATGTTCTTTTTGTACTTCCAGTTCTGTCATATTTCAATTAGAACTGGTTGTTTAAAAAATTAATATTTAAAAAAGAATGAACGTGAATCAGAAAGTTGCGCTTGTAACTGGTGCCACGCAGGGTATTGGTTTTGAGGTTGCAAGACAATTAGGTTTAAAAGGAATCAAGGTTATCATTGGCGCACGTAGTGAAAAAAAAGCTTCTGATGCCTTAGTGCTTTTAGAAAATGATAACATTGAAGCGGAATACTTACTTCTTGATATCGTTGATGAAGTTTCTATTCAGCATGCCTATGAGATGATATCATCAACCTATGGGAAGTTAAACATTCTGGTGAACAATGCCGGCATCTCGACTCAGGAAGACCAATCGCCTTCGACGATAGACAACCGGGTTCTCAAAGGAATTTTCAACACTAATTTCTTTTCTCAAATATCTGTCACGCAAAAATTATTACCACTGCTGCAAAAAGAATCGGATAGCAGAATCGTAAATGTGTCTTCAAGCATGGGTTCTTTATCACTTCAAAGTAATCCAAACTATAAATATTTTCCTTTCAACATGTTTGGCTATAATGTTTCGAAGACAGCCTTAAATGCTTTTACCATAGCCCTTGCAAAAGAACTCAATGGTTCGTCAATTAAAATTAACAGCGCAGATCCCGATTGGTGTAGAACAAATTTGGGTGGAGATCAAGCTCCTTACTCCCCCGAAGATGGCGCACGCGTAATTGTACATTTGGCAACATTAGGTAATGATGGCCCCACAGGAAGCTTCTTCAATTTTAGCAATGTGTTGGGATGGTAATGCCTTATTGAAGGATTAATTGTGTGGTACGTCTCATCGCATGCACTTCGTTTGATGGGGATTCTTCGCTCCCGCGCAGCCTTGCCCATGCCTCGTTCTGAATGACGGTCTTAAGGGGTTTTGAAACCGTCATCCAGAGCGGTGGTTGTGCGTGAGGCATGTGTGAGTGAAGGATCTTGTTTTCGCAACACTACACTTAATTGTATGGTACGTCTCATCGCATGCACTTCGTTTGATGGGGATTCTTCGCTCCGCGCAGCCTTGCCCTCATGCTTCGCTCTGAATGACGGTCTTGAGGGGTTTTGAAACCGTCATCCAGAGCGGTGGTTGTGTGAAGGCATGTGTGAGCGAAGGATCCCGTTCTCGTAACACTACGCTTAATTGTGTGGTACGTCTCATAGCATGCACTTCGTTTGATGGCGATTCTTCGCTCCGCGCAGCCTTGCCCTCATGCTTCGCTCTGAATGACGGTCTTAAGGGGTTTTGAAACCGTCACCCGACGCGGCGGTTGTGCGGGTAGGTGAGAAAATACTATTTTTAAAAATGACAGCTACCGCCTGGGTCTACATTCTTACAAATAAGGGAAGAACTACTTTATATGTGGGTGTAACAACTGATCTGCGATCACGGTTATGGGAGCACCAAACAAAGCAATCAGAAAAATCTTTTGCATCGAGATATAATCTTACCGTATTGATTTACTATGAAGGCTATGAAACTATTACTGATGCTATAGTTCGGGAAAAATATATTAAAGGGAAAAGCAGGAAATGGAAGGAGGATCTGATTAATTCCAAGAACGCAACCTGGAAGGACTTGTCAAGCCATGTTGACTCTCTCGTCTGAACGCACTTCTGAACCGTCATCCAGAGCGGTGGTTTGTGTGAGGCCTGTGCGAGCGAAGGATCCTTGTTCTCGTAACACTACTCTCAATTGTGTGGGTACGCCTGATCGAATGCACTTCGTTTGATGGGATTCTTCGCTCCGCGCAGTCTTGCCCTCATGCTTCGCTCTGAATGACGGTCTTGAAGGGGTTTTGAAACCGTCATCCAGAGCGGTGGTTGTGTGAGGGCATGTGTGAGCGAAGGATCTTGCTCTCGTAACACTACGCTTAATTGTGTGGTACGCCTCATCGCATGCACTTCGTTTGATATAGATTCTTCGCTCCGCGGCCTTGCCCTCATGCCTCGCTCTGAATGACGGTCTTGAGGGGAATGACGGTCTTAAAGGGCTGTAGTGTTTTGTGTTTGGTGCTTTTTGTATTTACTACTTTTGAAATCCTTTTTTTGATACCGTCATCCAGAGCGGTGGTTGTGTGAGGGTACGTGTGAGCGAAGGATCTGGTTTTGGTAACACTACTCTTAATTGTGTGGTACGCCTCATCGCATGCACTTCGTCTGATGGGATTCTTCGCTCCGCGCAGCCTTGCCCTCATGCCTCGCTCTGAATGACGGTCTTGAAGGGGTTTTGAAACCGTCATCCAGAGCGGTGGTTGTGTGAGGCATGTGTGAGTGAAGGATCCCGTTTCGTAACACTACGCTCAATTGTGTGGGTACGCCTCATCGCATGACTTCGTTTGATGGGGATTCTTCGCTCCCGCAGCCTTGCCTCATGCTTCGCTCTGAATGACGGTCTTGAAGGGGTTTTGAAACCGTCATCCAGAGCGGTGGTTGTGTGAGGGTACGTGTGAGCGAAGGATCTGGTTTTGGTAACACTACTCTTAATTGTGTGATACGTCTCATGGCGTGCACTTCGTTTGGTGGGGATTCTTCGCTCCGCGCAGGCTTGCCCTCATGCTTCGCTCTGAATGACGGTCTTAAGGGGTTGTAGTGTTTGTTCCGTTTTATACAATTGCATTCCGCGGAGTTGTATTATCTTCGAAGCTGATGATCTATAAGGAATTTAAGCCGGGCAGCAGGTTGAAACCGTATGTAAAAAGCTTTTTTTACTTTGAGTCCATTTCTGATGAAACGTTTTCTGATAACGTGTTTCCGAGCGGCTGCATGGAGATCATTTTCAACATGGGCACAGGGGAGTGGCAAACGGCTTCCGGTAATAACAATTATGTAACAACGCCACGTATTGAATTGTGGGGACAAATCATCAAACCACTGCCAATCAAATCTATTGGAAAAAACGTGATGTTTGGGGTACGCTTTTATCCCTATGCTGCGGGGAGTTTCTTCCGCGAGAATATCGAAGAATTTAACAACCAGGTAACAGATTACACTGCCATAGAGAAATCGGCTGCATCGCTTCATCAAAGATTGTTTGAAGTACAATCGCTTACACAACGTGTGTCTCTTCTTGAAGACTACCTGTGGAACAGACTCTCCTTGCCCGAAAAAAGAAAAAGCAAGATCGCGCTCGTGCATAACATCATGGAGGAGCTGAGGCGCGATGACTTCTTCGATAATATTGAAAATGTTGCAGGGCGTTATGGTATTACATCCCGGTATCTTCAAAAGCTGTTTCTGCAATACACCGGACTTACGCCAAAGCTCTACAGCAAAATCAATCGCTTTCAGAACAGTCTGAACCTCGTCATCAAAAGCGATATACCACTTACTACCATCGCTTACGATTGTGGTTATTCCGACCAGTCTCACTTCATCCGCGAATTCAAATCTTTTACCGGTATAACACCCTCGGGCTATACTCCTGAGAAATCTCCGATCTCTACCGCCTTTGCCGGCAACTAGTTCCGATCTGTACAATTCTGCGTTAACGACCTGATCTAATTTTGCTCATGATAGGACAAAATGTTTTGTCATGTAAAAATTCATGTCACTAAATCTTTTTATGTCATTATTTCCAAAATTTAAAGCACTTCATCACGGAAGTGAATTATTTATGTTGCCTAACGCCTGGGATGCGCACAGTGCGATCATGTTTGAGCAAAATGGATTCCATGCCATTGGTACTTCAAGCGCAGCAGTGGCCAATAGCCTTGGCTATGAAGACGGTGAAAACATGTCTTTCATCGACTACCTGTTTGTGATCAGAAGAATTCTTGCTTCTGTTAAAGTTCCACTCACTGTAGATATTGAAACAGGGTATGGCGCTACTACCGATGAGATCGTTCGTAATATTCTTGTGCTTGCTGAACTTGGCGTATCCGGAATTAATATTGAAGATTCAGTCTTAAGCGAAGGAAATCGTTCTCTCAAAGATGCTAATGCGTTTGCGAGACTCATTTCTAACATCAAAGGAAAATTGCTTGAAAACAAATACGAGTTGTTCATCAACATACGCTCAGATGCTTATATTCTGAAGGTAGAGAACAAAGAACAAGAGACCATCAGGAGGGTACAGATCTACAATAACGCTGGGGCTGATGGTATTTTCATTCCCTGCATTGTTAAAGAAAATGACATTGCAGCAGTGGTGCAATACACGAAGTTGCCACTCAATGTTATGGCAATCCCAGGGCTTCCCAGTCTTTCGACACTAAACAAACTTGGTGTAAGGCGAGTGAGCATGGGGCCGTTCATGTTTCACAAAGTATATGGGCAGATCGGGGAGCTGACAAAAGCTATTCAAGCACAGCAGAACCTGTCACCGCTTGTTTCTTAATAGCATGACGACATCAAAATGCAGTAAACCTTAAAATTAAAAATCAATGAATCTACCAAAGACCGCGCAGGATGCGCACAAGACGCTGGCCGCAGCTTTTAATACAGGTGATGTGAATACAGTGTTAAGCATGTACGACTTCAACGGCATCATTGTGCCTGAGCCAGGAAAACCGGTGTCAGGAAAAGATAAGTTTGTTGAAGCGATCAAAGCAATACTTTCTATCAAAGGAAAGATGGAGATCAATACTGTTTATTGTCTTCAAACAGGTGATCTTGCTGTAGGAAGATCGGAGTGGAATATTAGGGATGGCAATGAAATGAAGATCAGTGCCAAGGGCATTGAGGTAATGAAACAACAACCGGACGGCACATGGAAGATTGTGATTGACCATGCTTTCGGAGCATTGGACACGCTTGTAGCATAAACAAAAAGATGTTTTTGTCGAAGGAGTACTGCTTCGACAACAACATTTTAATTAAGAAGACAAGTTCATGAATCTGCACGTGAACAATGTTGGAAGCACTGCTAGAAATTCTGTTAAAAAAAAGCTGCACCTTTCGATGCAGCTTTTCTAACTATGTCAAACTAAAGTGCAACTTCAAAGGTTGTTACTTTACCAGGGCGGTCTTTGGCGGCGACAACGATCTTGCCTTGATCAAAAGCTGCGTTCGCTGTTTTCGCTTCGTAATCAGTTTATCTTCAGCTGAATCTGAATGTAAAATTGATTCAATACTATTTTTCACAGCAGGAGGCATATCCATCACCTGCATTTTTACGGCCCAGATCTTTGCCGCTATGACCAATCCCTGGTAGGATGCAAAACCTACAATGTAAACTCCGTCTTCATCGGCATGTTTCTCTCTTACCAGTTGGGCTACATTCCACATGCCTGCATCACGCATGTCTGTATAGCGCGCATCGCCAATATGTGTATTGTGTTCCCATACAATGCCTTTGCTGCCTGCACCGTGAAATTGCATGATGGCCTCAAGCGTTTCTACCATGTGTGCGTCCCGCAGATTCCATGACTCCTCTCGGAAAGAAACCATTGAGCGGTAGTACTTCTCTGCATTCGCGATCACCTTCGCATTCATCTCTGCATTGAGTGAAGCTTCGGGATCGTGATCATAATTGTGAGATCGGTTTTGCACGGCTTGTAAAAGATTCAGAACTTCATCCATGCAATCACCAGACATGGTAAGCTGTGCCCTTCCATAGTCCTGCCCTTTTTCATAAGGCTCGAAACAACGTACTGCCTCGATGGCAAGCTTCGCGGCCTTTGGGTCTTCCTTCTCAAGATAATCAACCATTACTTTCATTGATTCCCACAGACTGTAAACATCAAGACCATAGAAGCCTACTTTTTTATTTCCAGGTCTTGTCTTGTTGAACTCACGCAGCCATTCCATGAGTGCAGCAACCTCCCAGTTGGCCCACATCCATGTGGGCCAACCTTTAATTCTTTCAAAACCTCCAACGCACTTGACCCTGCATTGCTATAACCTTTCACATACTGGTTGATCTTGTAACAGTCTGGCCAGTCGCCTTCAACTGCAATAAAAGTAAAATCTTTCTCCTGGATCAACCGCTTGCTGATGGCTGTACGCCATGTGTAGTACTCATGCGTTCCGTGTGATGCTTCACCTAACAGCACGTATCGTGAAGTACCTATTTTGTTGATCAGAGGATCAAGGTCTTTGGAAGACGTAAGTCTTGTATAGTCATTGAGAAGTTGTGGCGCGCTAAGCATCATCGCTAAAGTTTTATTTGAGATCTGCTTTTCATTTTCATTTTAAGACGCAGCGATCTTTCGTTACACATCAAGCTTCTTACAAAGCTCCATAAACTCGTCTTTTATCGAGGGTAGTGTAGGCAGCTTAAGATGTTCGAGCGCGTGATTCAATCTCACGGCTGACTTGGATCGGACGTCACTTAAGAAACCATCCTTTACTTTCTCTGCAGTTGTAAACTCTTTCTCAAATTGCTTTTTCTCGTTTTCCGTCTTCCGCTGAATGTCTTCCAACGTGCCCCGGTCTTTTTCATCATACTTATCGGCTGAAGCATTGATGATCGGATCGAATGCTTTCTTGTTGATGAAACTCATGAGTTGTTCTCTTGCCTTGCTCATAAAACAAAATCTAAGTACTGCTACGATAATTTCTACTTTAATAATTTCTATCGGATGAAGAAACAGTTGGCGTAACCCGGAGTCTGTTTTCAACATGTGTAACACCTGATACAGATTCCGCGATGTCTTCTGCTCTTCGCTTTTCAGAACGACCATTCACCGTTCCTGAAAGTGTAACTTCTCCATTTTGAACTTTGACCTCAATTTCAACCGCATCCACATGATGATCTTCTGTAAGCCTCTCATTGATCTCTTCTTTGATCCGTTCATCAGAACGTTTGTAGTTGCGCGGGCCTTTTCCTTTGTTCAAGCCTTGTCTGTTGCCGAAAGCGCTGTCCTGATCCTTACCATAGGCGTTCTGGCTATCCCCTCCGTTGTAAGATGATGGCGGGTAATATGAATACTCACCGCCACTGGCTCCCTCGTTGCTGTAAGGGTTATTTTCATTTTGCCGAGACGTATTTATTCGGTGCAGGTTATGGTCTTCATCATAAGACCGGGGCTGGCCGTCATAACTACCATACCCATCGTTAAAACCCTGTTCAGGATAATGCGTACCATCAGGGTTTTTTTCATTTCTATTTTTGCCGCTGTTAGTATTCATGCTGCTATAAATAAAATTAAATATTCGTGTCATCACCGCGAACACGCTCACCATCATCGCGGCTTTCTCCTACAAACGTGTAACCCACATGATTCACCACGGTTCTGATGCGGTCGAGAGTGGTCTTTGCAGGATCATACTCCACAGACACCGTTGATGATTTCAAATCTGCTGTTGCTGAAATAATGCCTTCGAGGTTTTTAATCACCGTTGCCACAGTTCTTTCACATCCTGCACAAGTCATTCCTTCCACCAGGTATACTTCTTTTTTTGTTTCTTCTGCTGTCATAACTTTTAAATTTATTGCTTCACTGTTTTCTTTGCTGGCCGCTCTCTTCACATTCTTTCTCCTTGAACCACGTGTTTTTCCTTTCGTTGCTAGAGATATTAATTTACTCGTAATTAAGTAGCAGAGATAAAAAGCATACCGGACTGAGGACTACGTTTTCATTGCCGAACCAAGGTGAATTCATCAGCCGATAATCGCGCGATTGATCGTGCTCACGGAATAGGCCAAAAGAATAATTGAGTTGCCGTGCGTTTGATTTGTAAAGATACGTTGAAGAAAAAATGACACTGATACAGCAAACAAAAGAATTGATTGACAAACGCTGGCTCATTTGTGTTGCCGCAAAACTGATGCTTCCTCTTACTTCTTCGACCAGTAGTAGGTCTAACAACGGATGTAATAGTGTCGACACCATGCCCGGTTAAGCGCAATTTTTTATGCGTAGTTATTTAGAGTAGTTCTTTCACTTTCGAAAAGAATTTTACCTTGCAATTGGTCTACTTGCGTAGCTTGAGAAAAATGGATTTATTATCGACAACTTACGGTAGGCAGAACGTTGATCTCGTCACATTAAAAAAAGCTAAGCACTTCTTTGTTAATGTTTGCTAACAAATCCTAACTATTAAATTGCCGCAAGTGATGGTCTGCGTGTTTATAAGCAAAAATGCCAATCTCTTCTTTTGTCATTCTCCCAAAAAAATCATGTATAAAGGCATCATTGGAGAAGTATTCGTACTGACTTAAACGCTCAACCCATTCTTTTTTTGAAGCTCTACATCTCCATTTTTTTCTTTGACTACCAAATCGCCTGCTGGCTTATTTTTCTGCATAGGCCTGTCATCTTTTACCGCGCTCTTCAACGCCATTTTTCCGAACATAAAGCCTAGCAAAGACTATTTATATCTCGGACTGTTCGTGCCTAATACCCACTCGCCCCAACACGTACAGTGTTTTGTCATCTGAAATAGATTCATCTTGCCCCATAATGCTGTACTGTTTTCATGAAGTGAGTTGATTCTACTGATCAATTCTGCTCTTGTACTTTCATCAAAACTGTTTTCATTAACTTGAATTTTTAGGTATGCAATACATGAATGATTCGGGAGTCGAATGGTTTTCCTGCCTCGATCAGAATAAAATCAATTTTAATTTCAGATCACTTGGTTTTAGTAATGGATTGGCCCGGGATAAATGAAGCGAGCACTATAACTGAAATCGACATCAGTGTAACCGCGAGAAATGAAACGCGTAAGCTCGATGCTTCCGCAATGAAGCCAATAATTGGAGGCCCGATGAGAAATCCCATAAACCCCAGTGAAGACACTGCCGTTAAGGCTGTTCCTGGTGAGAGAGTCTTCGATTTTCCGGCAGCGCTATACACCATAGGCACAACAGCAGACACGCCAATGCCAATCAAAAAGAACCCTATTAATGATGGTATAATGTCGGGGAAGATCACTGCTAACAGCAGGCCCATTGTAGTAAGCAAACCACTGAACTGAAGAATTTTTTTTAATCCGTACTTACCGGAAAAGCCATCTGCCATAAACCGCATTCCAGCCATCGCAATCATAAAGGTTGTATAACCAATGCCTATCAGCGCTTCATCTACTTTCACGACCTTAGCGAAATACATGCCGCTCCAGTCGAACATTGCACCCTCTGCTATCATTGAGCAAAACGCAATCATTCCAAGACTGAACAGAGGCTTATCAGGGATAGCAAAGAGAGGACGCTTTTCGCCTGACTGTTCATCCTGTGGTACTAAATGAAATGCGCAAAAGCTATTGATGATTAGAAAGGCGATGCAGATGAACGTAAAATGTTGAAAGGGCGCAACGGAGCTTCCGATCATCCAGGTTCCAATACCAGCACCTGCAAATCCCGCAAGGCTCCAAAGCCCATGGAAAGACGCCATCAATTTCTTCTTATATAGACTTTCAACAGCAACGGCCTGGGTATTGATTGAGATGTTGAGGAAGTTTGCAAAGAACCCGAATGAGAATAGGGAAAAAACAAGCCGCAAGGTGTCAGTTGAAAGTCCGAGGGCTACCAACGACAAACTATACAGTACAGCAGATACAATCACAACTTTCTTGCTGCCTATTGCCCCGATAAGCCACCCTGTAAATGCAAGAGAGATAAAAAAGCCAGCCGGTAATGAAAAAAGAACTGCACCTAATGTGGATGTACTTAGATTCAAACTTTTCTGAATGCTTGGAATACGTGAAGCCCAACTTGCAAAACATAGTCCATGCATGAAGAATATGAGACTTACAGCGATGCGATTCATCCGGGAGGCATGAGGTATGTGTCGCAAATCAGTTGTTATCGAATCTAGTTCCCCTTCATTATTTTGAGCAGTCATATTGCCATATTTTGCAATAAAAGTATTATATTTTGCATGATATCGCACATAATGGCTTTAAATATTTGCTAATTCTCCTAAACCGAGCGGAAAAATGCATAATATTGCAACATGTTAAAGGAAGAACGGTTCAAGCTGATTCTAAAAAAGCTTTCGGACGACCAACGAGTCACCCTGAAGACCTTAAGCAAGGAGTTACTGGTTTCGGAATACACAGTAAGAAGAGATCTGAAAGAACTGACTGACCAGGGGTTGTTGCGAGCCGTGAGAGGAGGAGCGATTCCTCATTCACCTACGCCACATCATTTCCTAGATCGATTGAATTACCAAAGCGATGTCAAAAAGATTATTGCAGAGAAGGCTGTTCGATTATTGCAGAACGGACAAGTCGTGGTTTTTGATGGCGGCACCACTTCACTTGCCATAGCTAGCATACTTCCTAAAGATCTTCAGATTACCGTTGTTACCAATAGTTTTCCTATTGTGAATGTTCTTGAATCTCATCCAAACATAGAAGTATTGTTTGCAGGAGGACGTTTATACAAAAGTGCTTTTACCTCCATAGGCCATGACGCTATTCGTTTTCTTCGGAATGTTTGTGCAGATATATACTTTATGGGCATTTGTAGCATCCATCCAACCATTGGGGTAACCACGATAAATTACGAAGAGAGTGAAGTGAAGAAAGCAATTGTTGATGTGACCAAGAAAGTAGTTGCCTTAGCACCGCACGAAAGAATAAACACTGCAGAAGCATTTTTTATCTGTCCTTCTTCAGCCGTGGACACACTCATTACTGACGAAGAAGGGAAGGAACTTGCCGAAGATTCTTTTATCGATGCAGGAATCGCTGTGATTTAAATGATTGCCCCACTTGCGTGATCTTCTGGCTATTTGTTACTGACCTTTTAATTTATTCATTAGCAATTTCAGTTGAATTATAAAATACACAGTGAAGTAAGTGTGTATTGAGAATGTTGTGTGGCAATTCTACTTCTGCTTGTGCTTCAACTTATATAATTCTATATAATGCTCTATTTCGCCTACTGATTTGTCAAGATGATTCAAATCAAGATGGTGTTTTAATACAACGTCTTGCCCTCCTTTTATTTCACGAGTTTCTATTTCAAGATAATGACGGGAGACTTTTTTTTCCACGGATTGCACGATCATCGTTCCTGTGATGACATCCCACAGCAATGGGTCTTTTTTATCTTTGACAGTGATGGAGGAGCTATCGATAGAAATCTGAGGACGTTTATCAAGATAAGATTTTACAAAGTTGCGCAACCAGTAAACGATGAATGCCATAAAGGCCAGGGCAAGAAAATCAACTTTGGGAGTTTGGTAAAAACGATAGCCGACAAGGCCAAGGATGATCACACCAATGACAATAAAACTTCCGTAGGTACTTCTTGAATGAAAAATTTCCCATTTTTCCGGAAGCTTGTCTGTTGAATTCACCGGGTGTTGTGTGTTCAATTTAGTATTCCATTGTTCCATTCGTATTGGGCGTCTTTTTACTTTTAACTGGTTAAACAATGCTTAAATAAAGTTAAAGCATCAATCAAATGCGGCAACTGGCCAGTACTCCTTCAGTTAAGCATCTTAAAGTCTAATAAAAACTCTGATTTCCGTTATCATCTTGAATTCTCCAAATCTAATCATTGCTTCAGCTCTAAATTTACTGATTCAAAACAAGATGATAGATTTGTTTGGAATGAGGCGATTTAAATTTAATAAGGGTAATAACTGTATTTAATTATAATGTAATACAGTCGGTGTGCGGCTTGAAGAATAAGCACGAGTTGCGACTGACTATTCTGCATGACCGAAAAAATCAACTCGTACTTTTCAGTTCGTTTTAAAGAGACTAGTTTTAAATAGAAATTAGAAATGAAGAATTTTTTGATTTGCATCTTTTTACTTGGGCTATCAGCACATGCGTATGCACAGGTGAGTAAAGTGACCGTTTCAGGTATTGTTCTAGATAATCAATCAACACTTAAACTACCATATGTAAATGCAGTAATCAAGAACGTTCAGGACAGCGCGTTCGTGTCGGGAACAGTTACTAGTGATGAGGGGCTCTTTTCTCTTTCAGGCGTATCACCAGGAAACTACGTTCTTGAGTTGTCCTACCTTGGCTACTCAACCAAAAGAATGCCGATTCTAGTTGGACGGTTGAGCGAGTTTCTAGACTTGGGAACAATTGAGCTTACGGAAAGTTCAATTACGCTGATCGAAGTAGTTGTTGCCGGAACGCAGGATGCTGTTGTCGAAACAATGGAAAAGAAAGTGTTTAAGATCGAGGACAATATCAGCCAGAACGGTGGATCGCTTTTGCAGGTAATGCAAAATCTTCCAGGAGTAACTGTGGGTCAGGAGGGAACGGTACGCGTACGTGGGAGTGATAGAGTAACTATTTTAATTGACGGAAAACAAACAGCCTTAACCGGATTTGGCAATCAAACCAGCCTCGATAACATTCCTGCATCTGCTATCGAAAGGATCGAGGTCATTAACAATCCTTCTGCAAAATACGATGCCAACGGAAATGCCGGGATTATTAATATCATTTATAAAAAAGAAGTACAGGAAGGTTTTAATGGAAAGGTAGGTTTGGCTACTGGCTTAGGCGCATTATGGGTTAAAAAAGAAAACTATCCTACAATAAGACGTCAGTATCAGAACACACCAAAAATAAATCCTTCTATTTCAATAAACTACAGAAAGAAAAAAACGAATCTCTTTTTACAGGCCGACAATCTCTATACGCAAACGCTTAATAAAAATGCGTTTGTCGACCGATTCTACGGTAATGGTGATACCATTCGGCAACAGACAAAAAGAAATCGGAACACAAACATCATTACAGGTAAGGGAGGATTCGACTATTATCCTAATGAAAGAAATACGTTCACAACATCAGCCCTTTTTAGCAGTGAAAAAATAATCGATCGGGGCGATGAGCCATTCTTCAACGCTGATTTGTCAGAGCGATTACGCTTATGGCAATTTTTGGAGGATGAAATAAAAACCACCGTAACCTCCTCTACAGCATGGCAGCACAAATACCTTCAGCCTGGACGAAAACTTAATCTTTCGTTCAATTACACTTTCCACCGGGAGGACGAAAAATATTTCTTCACCAACATCCTTCCTAGCTACACGGGAGAAGATTCGTTCGCCCTCATTTCTGACGAGCATGTAAGCGATATCAATGCTGACTACATTCATCCGCTGAAATACGGCAGGTTTGAAGGCGGCCTGAAGTTCCGGTTTAGGAAGATACCTACCGACATGAAATTTTTCCCTGGACTCAACTCTCCATTGGACGTGAATGCAGGAGGTTATGCGGACTACTATGAGACTATACCAGTAGTGTACGGTAACTACGTTTTCGAAAATGAAGACTTTGAAGCAGAGGCTGGATTGCGGGTTGAACATGTAGATATTTATTACAGCGTTGATCCTAATCATAATACCTACGAAAGCGATGGCTATAACTATACACAACCATTTCCGAATGTACGTTTAGCCTATAAAGCAAACTCCAACAATACAGTTTCGTTCTTCTATAATAGAAGAGTTGATCGGCCTAACGAAGTTGACATCCGTATCTTTCCGAAGTACGATGATGCAGAAATTATTAAGGTTGGAAATCCTGGCCTAAGACCGCAGTTTACCAATTCATTTGAGATCGGTTATAAATTTAGCAGCGATCATGGCTATTTATACAGTGCAGTGTATCACAAGCGAATGCAGGCTACCATCACGAGGATTGGAAGCATTGAACCGGGAAGTACTTTGATCTATAATATTTTCCAAAATGCCGGGGACAGTGAGACCACAGGTATTGAAATTATTTTGTCACGAAACCTTGATACATGGGCAACATTGAATCTTAACTTAAATGGGTATCAAAATACAGTGGAGGCATTTAGTGTTATAAACAAGTATCCGTCGGAAAACACGTTCACAGCGGAAAGTCAAGAGATATTTTCTGGAAGCATCAAATTCAATGCACTGTTCCATCTTCCGCATAAAACAGATATTCAACTATCGTCAGTGTATCTTGCCCCAGATGTCATTCCGCAAGGCAAGACCTATTCTAGATTTTCAATTGACCTCGGCATTAAGCGAGCGATTCAAGATGGAAGGGGTGAGATTTTTCTCAATGCAACGGATCTGGCAAACACAATGAGAATTAAAAGAGAGGTGACCGGTAATGGTTTCCGCTACATCAGCAACGACTACTACGAGACGCAGGTGATACGAGTAGGATACAACTATAAGTTTTAAATAAATTTTGCAACATTAACATGGGAGACGGACTACTCCAGAAAAAGAAGTTTCAGACGTTGCTTTTTGTAAAATATGTTAATTTAAGCCCGTCACAGAAAAATTATGCATCATCGTATCTGTTAGCATTAATTTCAAGCGTGATAAATGGAATCAACTCTAAGCGCGTCATTCAATGGTCTTTCCTTCCGCACTAAAAAATCTTACCGTACAGGTTCTTATCGCAATTACCTTCGGCATCATTGTGGGCTATATGTTTCCACAATTTGCACCTACCGCGAAGATCATCAGCGAAGTTTTCATCAACCTCATTCGCATGGTCATTGCACCAATCATCTTCTTAACTGTGGTGTTGGGCATTGCCGGTGTTGGAAATTTAAAGAAGGTTGGACGAGTAGGAGGCAAGGCACTTCTATATTTTGAAATTGTAACTACACTTGCACTTGTCATTGGTTTTGTTGTGGCAAATCTGGTTCGTCCTGGCGAGGGTGTCGAGTTCGTTGCTAAGCAATCCGATACAATCAATCAATATAAAGAACAGGCAGGTTCGGTAAACTGGGGTGGATTTTTTCTCCACCTCATTCCTTCAAATGTAGTAGGAGCTTTCGCTCAGGGAGAGATACTTCAGGTGTTGGTTTTCTCCGTGCTTTTTGGTGTTGGACTTTCACAGCTTGGCGACTTCGGCAAATCGCTTACCCTTACGCTTGAAAAGATATCACATGTTTTCTTTCAAATCATGCGCATGGTGATGAAGCTTGCACCGCTTGGCGCATTTGGAGGCATGGCTTTCACTATTGGCAACTATGGTTTCGAAGCACTGATCCCCCTAGGCAAGCTCATGGCCTCCGTGTACCTTACCATGTTTCTTTTCATTTTTGGTGTACTTGGTTTTATCGCGTACCTGTATAGGTTCAATATTCTAAAACTTGTCAAGTATATCAAAGATGAAATTCTGATTGTGCTCGGAACTTCTTCTTCTGAATCGGTGCTGCCAAGCATCATGAAAAAGCTTGAGAAATATGGTTGTTCAAAATCTGTTACTGGTTTGGTAATTCCCACAGGATACTCGTTTAACCTTGATGGCACTACAATCTATTTATCCATGGCGGTAGTCTTTCTTGCGCAGGTGTTTAAAGTACCACTTAGTTTATGGGATCAACTTTCGATCATTGGTGTCCTCATGATTACGAGTAAAGGTGCTGCTGCCATTACAGGTGGTGGCTTTATTGTGCTAGCGTCTACGTTGGAAGCTTATCCAAGCATTCCGGTTGAAGGGCTTACGTTGTTATTAGGTGTCGATCGTTTTATGTCAGAGGCGAGAGCCATCACAAACCTGATCGGCAACAGTGTGGCAACAATAGTGATTGCTAAAAGTGAAAAGGAATTTACGGAACCGTTAGATGTAGGCAATAGTAACGACTTGAATGCATAACGGTTTTATGAACCCCGTTTTTCTATTTAGCCGAAAGAATGTTAATACAATAAACTAGGTTGGATTTATCCACCTTTACTCACATTCGATATAAACTGCAAAGCACATCACTAGACCCTTTGACTAACACTTTCCTTACGTAATTAAATATCGCAAAAAGGGTGACAAAAGTAGATTCGCTTCAGATTAAATGGGCCAAATGTTTGCGGTCATTTCAATTCTAGAGTAGAAAATCGGCCCAGTTTAATTCGGAAATAGGGCATCTACAAGTTTTGTTTTTACAGATTTGATCTTTACCCGTTTAGGAAGTAGTATAGTGCCCAGAATTCCTTAATCATGAAAAATATACTGTTGGTTTTATTATGGCTTTTCGGAGCTTTTGCAGCGGCCCAAACACCGGTTTCTCTATCAGGAAAAATTACATCTTCCGATGATCGGCCTTTGCCGGGTGTAACGGTTCATTTGTTGAATACAAATTATGGGGTAGTAACCAATTTAACGGGTGATTTTAATATTGAAGTACCGTCGGGAAATTATGTATTAACGGTGAGTGCTGTTGGCTATGCAACCTTGAAGCAAAATATCACTGCTGGTGATAATACGACTCCCATTAACATTACATTATCAGAATCTGTAACGCAGCTCGATGACGTTATTGTAACTGCACAGAAAACAGAAGAGGACCTTCAGAGTATTCCCATCAGCATTACTGCACTATCATCCCGCAGGGTGAATGAATTCCGTTTATGGAATGTGCGTGATATTACAGCAATTATTCCCAACCTCTATTCAAGCAACCCTGGTGACAACAGAAACGTCACTTCTATTCGCGGCATCACATCAACCTCTTACGATCCGGCTGTGGCTACTTACGTTGATGGTGTAAATCAGTTTACACTGGATACTTACATTGCTCAGCTGTTTGATGTAGAACGGATTGAAGTGCTTCGTGGTCCGCAAGGGACATTGTATGGGCGCAACGCCATGGCTGGTGTCATCAATATTATCACAAAAGAACCTGGAAAAGAAACACGGGGGTTCGTAGAAGCCAGCCTTGGTAATTATGGACAACAGCGATATGGTTTCGGAGTAAGTACACCTTTGCTTTCTAACCTTTTCTTGGGTGTGGCAGGAATGTATGATGCGAACAAGGGTTTTTATGACAACGAGTTTAACAATACGGACTTCGACAAGAAACGTAATATCACTGGAAATTACTATTTGAGATACCTTGCTACGCCTAAGTTGTCATTCACCTTAAACGTAAAGCATAGTTTGAATCGAAACAACGGATCGTTCCCTTTGGCAGGATCACCGGAAGATGCATTTGAAAATCCGTTTAAAGTAAATCAAAATGCATCAACAACTTTGGTTGACAATGTTTTGAACACTTCATTGAATGCTAATTATGCAGGTGAGATTTTTAATTTCACCTCCCTAACAACCTATCAATCCAACTATCGCATTTACGAGGATCCTATTGATGGCGATTTTTCTCCTATTGATGCCGTTACGATCATTAATGACTATGGTAAGGACTGGAACAATCAAAAGGTATTTACGCAGGAATTTAAATTATCGTCTCCCGTATCAAGTGGCAATGGGTTTAGATGGACAGCAGGAACATATTTATTTCACCAGGACGCTCCAGTGAAACAAGCAACTCATTTTGGTGAGGATGCTGCATTTGTAGGTGCAGCGGGCTCTGAGAATTCTCTCATTCTTAATACATCGGAAGGCACGAGTAAGGGTATAGCAGTTTATGGACAAGGCACATTCGTCATTGCGCCAAAGCTCGAGGCAACATTGGGAGTGCGTTTTGATTATGAAAAGAAAGCAGAACAAGTACAGGGAGAGTTTTATATCGATGGTGTTAATGAGCCAGTTTTTGTAACGCAGCCAGATACTTCTGCTACTACATCGTTCTCTGCATTTTCTCCAAAGGTAAGTGTTGCTTATCACGCTACTCCAAATACAACAATCTACGCGACAGTAAGCCGGGGTTTCCGCGCAGGTGGATTGACACAACTTTCTTCAGATCCATCGCAAGCACCATTGTTCGCCTACAAGCCTGAGTACAGTGTAAATATTGAAGCTGGCATTAAGAATTCGTTGATGAACGACAAATTGCAATTGAATGCCGCAGCGTTTTATATTAACGTTAATGATGCACAAGTCCCTTCACTTGTTCTGCCCGATGCATTTACCGTCACCAGAAATGCCGGAGAGCTTACCAGCAAAGGGATTGAACTAGAAATTGCAGCGCTGCCATTAAAAGGTTTTCAGGTTGAGTATTCATTGGGTTTAACCGATGCGACCTACACCAGTTTGAAAGTTCCGCAAGGTGGAAGTGAAGTTAATCTTAACGGAAATCGTCAGATCTTCACACCTCAGCATACTTCCATGCTGTCCATACAATATAGTTACGGTGTGGGTAGCGTTGGAAATACAAAGCTGATAGCACGTGGAGAATGGATGAACCTTGGTGAGCAATACTTCGATCTGTCTAACAACATCAAGCAATCAGGTTACAATGTTGTGAATGGAAAAATAGGAATTGTATCACCTTTCATTGAAGTGATGGTTTGGGCCCGAAACCTAACAGATGAAAAGTATATCGCGTATGCTTATGATTTTGGCGCTACAAACCTGGGCAATCCTTTAAACTACGGAGTTACATTAAGAAAGAGTTTTTAAAATCAGAAGTAAGCTACTTTAAGATATAATTATCAAAAGAGCTCAGTAAAATTTGAAATTGCTTAATGTAATAAATGAAAAATTGGTTAAAAGAAACAGCGCTGGAAGGCGCCTTGGTAAGGTTGAAACCACTTCAAAGAGAACACAGAGAAGATCTGCTAAATGCTGCTGCTGATGGGGAATTGTGGAACTTGTGGTTTACTTCTGTGCCTTCAGAAAAAACAGTCGACAGCTATATTGATTTCGCGCTTAACGAAAGTAGTGCTGAACGCGCACTGCCATTTGTTGTATTTGATAAAAGCACGAACAAGGTAATCGGTTCAACGCGCTATTGTAATGCTACTCCCAGTCACAGGAGATTAGAATTAGGCTATACGTGGTATTCCAAAACATATCAAAAGACAGGAGTTAATACAGAATGTAAATTTTTGCTGTTAACGCATGCATTTGAAACACTGAATTGTATCGCAGTAGAATTTAGAACGCACTGGCATAACATAGCATCCAGAAATGCTATTACAAGGTTAGGTGCCAAACAAGATGGAGTACTAAGAAATCATCAAATTGATGCTGATGGCATACTGAGAGACTCTGTAGTCTTCTCAATATTACAAGAAGAATGGCCAGCTGTAAGGAAGTCGCTAAGATTTAGCATGGAAAGATTTAACCGATGAGCAAGGTAAAAAATCTAAAATGCTTCTCTGAAATTATTCTTAACTATTGATCTTTCTGCATAAGCAGAATCTAAAAAAATATTTATAGAAATGCACACAATGCTTTAATGCTATTGTGCAGTCCATCCAGCATCTACCGGGAGAGCAGCACCTGTGATGGCATCGGCATGTGGTGAAGCAAGAAACAAGCAAAGGGCTGCAATGCTCTCTTTATCAACAAACTGTTTTACCACGTGTTTCTTCAGGAAAAAATTCTCAATGACATCATCTTCTTCTTGTCCGTGCAATTTGGATTGATCTGCAATTTGTTTTTCAACGAGCGCTGTCTTCACATAACCTGGACAAATTGCATTGCATGTGATGTTAAATGGAGCGCCCTCCAGCGCTGTAGTTTTAGTAAGTCCTATAAGCCCATGTTTGGAAGCTACATATGCGCTTTTAAATTCTGATGCAACCGATCCGTGGGCTGATGCGATGTTAATAATGCGTCCATACGGTTTTGCTTTCATGGATGGCCATACAGCTTTGGTAAGGTGAAAGGCTGCGCTAAGGTTCACGTTAATAATTTCATCCCATTTTTCTTCCGGAAAGTTTTCTATAGGTGACACATGCTGTATGCCGGCATTATTAACTAATATATCAATGGAGCCAAATTTTTTAAGTGCTTCAACAACCATGTTGCCCAACGTAAACCGATCAAGCAGATTGGCAGGCGAGAAAAAATACTTCACATTAAATTCAGATGCTACTTGCGAAGCAATGGCCTCTCCGTTATTCTCCAATCCGTTGAATACTACATTATAGCCTTGCTGTGCAAACGTTCTTGCTATGGCTAATCCAATACCGCTTGTACTTCCGGTGACCAGGGCTGTTTTATTCATAAGTAAAAATTGTACAACTCAATCAGTACATGTGCTGGCCTCCGTTGATACTGAGGTTTGCACCAGTGATGAATGAAGATTTTTCTGACAGCAAATAAGAGACCGCTTCAGCCACTTCCTCAATAAAGCCTAATCTTCCCACTGGTATCTGCGCTACAATCTGACCTCTGATATTTTCGGGAACTGCCATCACCATTTCTGTTGCAATATATCCTGGTGAAATTGTATTAACAGTAACACCATTTTTTGCCACTTCGAGCGCTAATGATTTCGTAAAGCCATGTACTCCTGCTTTTGCAGCAGAGTAATTTGTCTGACCGAACTGTCCTTTTTGTCCATTAACCGATGAGATATTGATGATCCGACCAAACTTCCTTTCAATCATTCCATTAATAACATGACGCGTGCAGTTAAATACGCTATTGAGGTCCGTGTTGATCACGTCATCCCAGTCAGCCTTCGACATCTTCGCAAACCTTACGTCTTTTGTTATTCCTGCATTGTTAATTAAAATGTCAATTGGTCCAACTTCTGCTTCTATTAATTCGATTGCTTTTCCAACCGCGGAAAAGTCTGTGACGTCACAGTCATATAAACCGATTTCGCAGTCGGCGTTAGCCATAGCTACCTGAAGCGATAACGCTTTATCCTTACTGCGAAACGTTCCTACAACCCGGTATCCGTCTTCATTTAATTTTTTGCACAAGGCTGTTCCAATGCCACCGGTACTTCCAGTTATAAGCGCTACTTTTCTATTTGAATTATCCATGTGCTTGTTCTATTTATTTAGCTAACTACTTCTTTCTCTTTTAAAAATGCTTCAACCAGGCGATTAAAACTTTTAGGACGTTGAAATTGTACAAAGTGACCGCAAGGAGAAAGTACCATAAGCCGTGCGTTGGGTATTTTCGATGCCGCCTTTCTAACACTGTCTACATAATCTTCTCTTCGTAAAAATTGATAAGGGCTTATCTTATCCTGCTTTCCAACAACCATAAGACAAGGTTGCTGAATCGTGTGGAGAATGTCATTCACTGATTCTAACAACATGCCTTCAACAGAACGCAGCATTAAACGCCCAAACTCGGCTCCATCTCCTTTGAAAAAAGCAAGCCTGGAAGCAAGTTCGTCTGCTTGTTTCTGATCGTTTGAAAATCCAATCAACATATTTAATTGTTGTTGTGTAAAGGCATTACCTGTAGCGACAAGTCCGGCTGTCATATTGATCAACAATTGTTTCTCTGCTCCGGTATAAGGTTCTATTCCTGCAGGCGATACCAATATTAATTTTTCAACGATGTTACTGCTTTTGATAGCAGCAACGATAGAAATTTGCCCCCCCATAGAGTGGCCTATTAATGTTGCTGATTCTATTCCCAGTTTGCCGATGAACTCTAAAACGCAATCAGCATAGAAATTTATTGTGTATGGAAAATTTCCACGGGAAGAATAGCCATGCCCTGGCAAGTCTAAAGCAATGCACCGTGTGTGCGCTTTCAAAGTGGCAATGTTCCTTATCCAGGTCGGTACGCCACCGCCCATTCCATGGATAAGAATTATCGTGTCTCCATCTTTCTTCCCTTCATCGATGTACGCAATTTCAATGTCATCGTCACTGATCTTAATTTTCTTTAAAGGATAACCATAGGAAATTTTTTGTCCTGGCTCCTTTTCTGCCATACTCATGCCCCGTGTTGATGCTTTATGATGCATGAAGCCTTTCCATAAATTAAAAAAGTCAAACATAATGATCCCTTTCGTTTAACCACTTGGCTATTGCCGGCGCTAATTCTTTTTGAGATCGCGATCCGACAAATACACCGATATGTCCGCCATTAAATTTTAAAGTTGTGCGATCCTTACTTGCAACAAGGGTATCAAGTGCCAGAGAAGATTCAGGTGGTACCAGATGATCTTCCTGTGCATAGATGTTGAGTAGTGGCATTGTTATGTTGTTAAGATCCACTGGTTTATTGCCTAGCTGAAAAATCCCCTTCACTAATTTATTTTGCTGATACAACTCTTTGATGAACTGCCTGAAACATTCCCCAGCCTGCGCAGGACTGTCATTGATCCAATATTCCATCCGGAGAAAGTTCAGCAACTGCGCATTACTACTGGATTTCATCAACGCCAGGTGCTTGTTGGTATTTAACATAGGCTTTAACATGGCAAATCCTTTATTAAGAAACTCACCAGCAACCACACCGTTAGAATCAACAAGTGCATCAACATCAAGATGTCTTGCCCATTTGGACAACAAATCATTTGGTGTTTGAAAATCTACAGGTGTTACAAGCGTGATTAAATTTTTTACTTTCTGCGGATAAAGACTTGAATAGATAATACTAAACGTACCGCCTTGACAAATTCCCATGATATTGATTTTCTCCTGGCCAGTAAGGTCGCGGATGGCGTCTACTGCAAAATCAATATAATAGTCTATGTACTCCTCCATTGTATAGAATTTGTCTTCAGCAGAAGGATATCCCCAGTCGATAAGGTAGAGATCTACTCCAAAGGTCTGCAGGTTCTGAATAAAACTTCTATCCGGCTGCAGGTCCATCATATTGTGGCGGTTCACCAATGCGTATACAATCAGCGTTGGTGTATCAAGATGATTAGTTCCATCAGCACTGTAGTGGTGTAAATTCATTTTATCTTTCCTACAGACTAATTCTTTTTCTGTAGAGCCTAGTGCAACCTGCTCAACATTTTGTAAGGCACGATAAGTTTGAGCAAGTTTTTCTGTTGCTGATGAGAATTCTTTTAATATTAGGTTGGGATCTGCCAGATACATACTTTAAGCAGGCTCCCTTTCGCCTTTTTGAACTTCGCTTGTTTTTTTAACGGACGTCATTTCAGAAAATCTTTTTTCAAGGTCATTAATCTTTTTTCTAAGCTCATGATTCTGTTTATGAACGTCATCTAATTGAGAACGCAACACAACGGGGTATGGCTGCAGCAGGCTTTCCATCTGCTTTTCATACACCTTTGTCATTTCAGATTGTAAGTTCAATAGCTCTCCCTGTGTAGCGGCATACTCATCCGTACTGAACAGCTTGACAAACTCTTTTTCATTAATAGCAGACCATTCATTATAGAACTCGTCAAAGGTGTTCGGAAGTTTGTTATCCTTGGTTTTAGAAGCAACCGATTCCATCACTTTCTCCCATGCCGATACACTCGTTTTATATAGCAGATTCTGCAATCGATTAAGCGCCTCCATATATTTGAGAGATCGCTCGGTAAGAACTGAAAGCTGTTCAAATGATGGAGGTGTTCCATTCGTGGTAGAAGCGAAATGAGGAGCAAAGCTTCGCATAGTGCTTCTAAAAAATTCCATATTCCATTTCATTACCGACTCAGGCGAAAGCTGTGACGACATATTAAAGAACGGCATACTATTGCTGAACATGTTGCTGTAGCTCTTGCCATTATTATTCGATGTGCTCATCCAAAGATTCGCCATTTGATTGTACTGTGACATAAAACGCTGCATCACCGAGGAACCATCTATTTGAAAAAGATTGTCAACAAAAGTTTTAAATGCAGAAGGATCAACTAGTTTCCAAAAATCTTCAGTATTTACTGAATTGCTTTGGAGCTGCCTGAAGAATGGCTGCCAGAGTTGAAACAACTGCAGATACACTTCCGTACTTTTCATCGTGTTCGTAAATGCCTCTTGTGTTACCTTATTGTTGAAAGGAGTGATTGGGGATAGCGATGCATTCCTGAGGAGGGACTGGTAGTTTTCCATCCATTGTTGCTGCATTTTTCGTACATCATCCCAGCCGTTGTTTTGCAGTGTATTTACTTTATCGAAGTAGTTCTTCCAATCGGCCATCATTGAATTCGCCTGATCGAACCAATTGGTAAATGTTGTTTCTTTTTTATCCATGATACAGCTTTTGCATGCACTGCTTAAAAAGGGTGTGCCTTATTCTAGGATTGTTGTCATCAATCGTCGATGAATGACTGCTGAGAAGAGAAAGAAAAATACTTTCGATTGCAGAAACAACGTAAGCCATGAAGTGAGGAGCAACAATAGAATATTGTTGAGGAACGTTTCCCTCAACTCTCACATTTACTAATGTTTATATTAAAGCAAAACCTTTTCCCTTTGAGAACATACACACTTCGACAAACACAGCTTTGAGAAGTTGACTTCTTGGTGAATGAGTAAAGTGCTTTTTCATTATTGATAGTATGGTGTAAAATTTTAAGTGTTAGCTGAAAATTTTTATGGATGCTATTCAATTATTAGGGTTAGGTGCAGGAGCGTTAACGACAATTTCTTTTCTTCCACAAGTCATCAAAACGTGGAAGAGCCGTTCAGCAAAAGATTTATCGCTGAGTACGTTTCTGCTGTTTTGGTTGGGTGTGCTGCTTTGGCTTGTCTATCGCGTAATAGAAAAGGACACGCCTGTATTGGTTGCTAATCTTCTGACCTTAATCCTGGCAACAATTTTACTTTTCTTCAAAATGTATTTTAGAAAGAGATAGCAAACGCTCATCGCTTAAACTTTAATTGTATCATTAACCGACTTGTTACTCCTGTAGCAGGAGATTTCCATAAGCACCTGATGAAGTGAATTTATGCAGTGAGGCTGAAGACTTGGTGTCTACTGCGTGAAAGAATTGGGGATAGATATCTCCTACTGTTTTGCAGGTCCTAAAGTCTTTAGAGCGGCTAGTCCAAAAATGATGTGACCAATGATGAGATAACGTGTAAAATTTGGCTGGTCGATATCGGGTGGATTTGGGTGAATCTTTAGCACTGTCCTCCATACCAACGCAGCAATTACTCCGGTTACGCCACCGGCAAGTAATCCCGTTACCACAGGTCTTCGTTTATCATTCAGCAATTTGTCATACGCTTCAATAATTATTTGACCTGCCAAATAATGAATAAACCATCCAGCTACTTGAGAATATTTTGTTGCTCTTCGTGGGATTGCATAAGCAATCAACTTACCAAGTATAACCGGCTCTCTGAATTCTTTCTTGTCAAGGCCAGATTGAATATAGCTATACAACGTTAAAGCTGATGTACTGATAAGGTTTGAATTTATTTTTTCAGTTGCGCTCTTAGTCATATTAATTAGAGTAACAATTGATTCTGGAACCAGGTAAGACACTATCACTTACAATTGCTTTGTGATCATTAATGTCGTGCCACTGATGCCTGCGTGAGATCGTTTACCATGAAAGCAGCAAGCATCATGCGTAATGCTCCTCCCAAGGTTTTTACGTTTCACATCATCTACCGCTACTTAGTCCTACCATGAACATATACACCTCCAACATAATCTGTAGAACGGATTGAATGAAGTGTGGAAAGGCCATGCAAAAAGTTTCCTAGACGATTTCTCCTTTTTTGATGGTATAGATTTATCCCCATCGTAGTCACACTCAGCCGCAGAATTCAAGATTTATTGGTCAACGCCATCAGAAGGCTACTCCTATTTCTAATATTTTATAACCTAACCTCGCGCAAAGCATTTTATAATTAATAATTAAATCCAATGTGTCCAACAGACACACCTAGAAATACATGGGAAACTTGTAAATAAGTCGTCTCCATTACTTACAGAGGTACTTTTTGTCATCGGTAGCACCATGATTTAAATCGATTGTGTTAGTTTTTTTTGAAGAATTTACTTTATTTCAATCCGAATTAATTATGCAGCAGACGGACAAGAATTTTTCAGAAGATTTATTTCAGTGGGAGGGGATGCTGCGTGGAAATAAGGAAGCATTTGCAAGCCTATACGAACGCTACTTTAAACTACTCTATAACTACGGCAGAAAGATTTGCCAGGATGGTTCACGTGTAGAAGATGCCATCCATGATCTTTTTGTAGACCTGTGGCGGTTTAAGTCCAATTTATCATCTACAACCTCCGTTCGGTTTTACCTATACCGTGCGTTGCGAAGAAGATTGATAAAAGATACTAATAATAATGTTAATTGGTTTTCTCAGGATGGCCATCTGTTGGAAGAGGTTTTGCAACTTGCATCTCCTTCATCGGAAAATGATATTATAGAATCAGAATCAAAAGATAACAGAGTTAGTCAATTGAAGAAGTTGCTCAACGACTTGTCTCCCAGGCAATACGAAGCAATGGTACTTTTCTTTTATGATGAACTCTCTTACGCTGAGATCGCGTCAGTGCTTCAGGTTAACGAACAGTCTGCACGTAACCTGGTACAACGTGGATTGATGCAACTTCGTCATTATATAAAGCACATCGTCTCGCTTTCTTTATTCCTTCTTTTCATCTGATTTCAGGATGTTTTCGGAGTAAAAATCCTTGATTAAAATATTTTTTAGTAAAAATGAGTTAAAAACGAGTTTCCTTGCTTTTAGTCTTTGAAAACGATTGAAAGACAATTCCAGACAGTGTTTTTGGTTTATGGAAAAAGATTACGCTCAATTTACAGCAATTGATTTTGCGAAGGACATCGAGTTTCTGAAATGGGTAAAATATCCAAATGAGAACAGTGCACGCAACAACTTCTGGGAAGCTTGGCTTATGCAATACCCTCATAAGAAAGAGGAAGTTGATGAGGCTAGAGATTTGATTTTCTCAGTACTAGAACAAAAATATTTTCCGGGTGATGCAAAGCAACGTGAGGTCTGGGCTAGGATAAATGAAACATTGGCAGAAGATATAGCGGTAGTGGAAGTTGAAGAAAAAACAGGGATATGGAAAACATGGATGGCTAGGGCTGCAGGTATTATTCTAATTGCCGGTATTGCTTTCGTAGGTTGGAAGATTTACGAGAGACCCGCGGCACCAATTGTAATGGTTGAAGTGAGCAGTGATTTTGTACTTCAGGAAAATGACAATAAAACTGCAAAGACAATTGCGTTGCCAGATGGTAGTTCAATTCTATTGCAACCCAACAGTTCGTTGAAATATCCAAAAGTTTTTAAAAATGATCTGCGGGAAGTTTACTTGAATGGAGAAGCATTTTTCGAAGTAAAGAAAGATCATACAAGACCATTCATTGTTCATGCAAATGAACTCGTAACGCGCGTTCTTGGGACTAGTTTTTCTGTCCGCAATTTTGCGGGTGAAAATGTTCTGGTTCGTGTAAAAACAGGAAAAGTTTCTGTGTTCAAAGAGAAAGACGAGATACAGCAAACTGGAAAGGCATCGGAAGGCGTTGTGCTTGCTGCCAATCAACAGGTTCTTTACGAGCGCGAAGAGATGAAGCTTACAAAATCACTGATAGACAATCCTGCTGTACTTGTTCCGCTTGCTAAACTCGATTTTGAATTTTCAGATACACCTATTAAAGAAGTATTTCAGGTAATAGAAAATGCTTACGGTGTAGATATAGTCTACGATGAAGAAGCACTGTCAAGTTGTTACCTCAATGCTTCTTTATCTGATGTTCCGCTCTATGATAAGCTTAACCTCATTTGCAAGGGAATTAATGCAACCTATGAAATGATGGATTCACATATCATCGTTTACGGAAAAGGTTGTAAAGAATAAGAACGAAGATGAAACTAGATACCTAAACCAACACTTAAACTAACGCTATGAAAACATAACTATACTTATAAAAAAACCGATGATGCGCCAACATCACCGGTTGTAAATGTCCCCTTAAAGCAAAGCAACATCCTTTACAGGATGTAGGGGATGTTTGTCTTTTCCAAGTTTAATTATTCAAGACAAAACATTTCAAAAGTATGAAAAAAGAACTACAAGTTCATGAACGCCTATTGTTCATTATGAAGGTAACTTTCGTTCATTTTCTCCTGATCATATCGGTCGTAACACTGGCCAATGCCCATGACATTTCCGCCCAGGCCCTGGAGAAACGAATTAGTATAGAATTTCAAAATACAAGTCTGCGAGCAGTCCTCGTTAGACTTGAGCGGTTGACTGATGTAAAGTTCCTATATCAATCTCAGCTGATCCCAAGTAGTGAGCGAATTACCATTACAGCGCGTGAAGAACGGTTAGCCGATGTTCTTGACAGGATGTTAACCCCCAAACAAATTCAGTTTCAGGCGGAAGGCAACCAGATCGTCCTCACAAAGAGTAACATTTCTCGTGCCCTGCCTTCAAACGAGTTAACATCAGGAGAGCTGGCAGCTATTCAAGTAAAAGGCACAGTGACTGACGAGCAAAACCTGCCGCTGCCTGGTGTCAATGTGCTTGTAAAAGGAACAACAAACGGCACAACCTCTGATGCTGATGGAAATTATACTTTAACAGTACCAGACGAAAACAGCATACTGGTATTTTCTTTCATTGGCTATGCACAGAAAGAAGTTCTGGTAGGAGCGCAAACCGAAATCAGCGTTCAAATGGAAACTGATATTCAATCATTGCAGGAGGTGGTAGTGGTGGGATATGGTGAGGTTAAAAAATCTGATTTAACCGGCTCCGTTTCATCGATCAAGTCGGCAGAGCTTAATGCTTATCCTACAACCAATATCATGCAATCCTTGGCTGGTAGAGCCACCGGGGTACAGGTTTCACAAAATACAGGAGCACCGGGAAGCCCTTTAAGCGTACGCATTCGCGGAACAAACTCAGTTCAGGGAAATAATGAACCATTATATGTAGTAGATGGATTTCCTTATACCGGTAATCCAACGTTGTTAAATAATGCCGATATAGAATCAATAGAAATATTAAAAGATGCATCGGCCACAGCAATTTATGGATCAAGAGGTGCCAACGGTGTTGTGATTATAACCACGAAGCGTGGAAAATCAGGTAAGACTACAGTGGAGTACGATGGCTATTATGGCTGGCAGACACTGCGCAAGAAAATTGAGATGATGAACGCGCGCGAGTACGCGACACTTTATAACGAGCAGGCAGCAAATGATGGCCTCGCGCCTCACTTCACGCAAGAAGAGATTGATAGCTTTGGAGAAGGAACAGATTGGCAGGATTTGGTTTTCAAAACTGCACCTATTCAAAATCACGCGGTAAGTATTAGCGGTGGAAGTGAGAATACTCGTTTTTCTATTTCTGGTAGCAACTTTAACCAGGGCGGAATTATCACCGGTAGCGATTACATCCGGAATTCTGTAAGGGCAAATGTTAGCACAGACTTAAGCAAAAAATTCTCTTTCGATTTAAATGCAATACTTAGTCGAATCGATTCGGACAGAAAAAATAGCGGTGGCGGAAACAGAGGAGGTTCGTTAACATCCGCAATGCTTTCAGGTTATCCTACGATACCTGTATATGCTGCAGATGGAACATACACAAGGTTGCATGAGGCTTATTCCTGGGGATCGAATGTGATTACCAATCCCTTAAATTATATTGAGCAAGAGTCAGATCACATCCGCTCGAATAAAATTCTTACCAATGCTGCACTTACCTTTAAACCCCTTGATGGTTTATCTATTAAAATTTCAGGTGGTATAGAGAATACGGATGACAGGGTTGATATTTTTCGTACTAATAAATTTGTCAATTCACAAGGCTCAGCAAATATTCAAACAGACCAGGTTACCAGTCTGCTGAACGAGAACATTGTAAGCTACGTGAAAGAATTCGGACAGCACAATATTTCAGCGGTTGCTGGTTTTACTTATCAAAATACTAAATCAACAAGCCTGGATGCTTCCGGTAGTGGCTTTGTTAGTAATATCCAAGAGTCATTTGATGTAGGCGCTGCAGCAACGCAAGGCATACCTTTTTCTTCTTATTCTGATTGGACACTAATGTCTTACCTCGGACGGATTAATTACGTATTCAATGAAAAATACCTCGCGACAATAAGCTTCCGGACTGATGGATCTTCACGTTATAGTGAAGGAAAGAAATGGGGATCGTTTCCTTCGGCTTCAATAGCGTGGAGGTTGTCAGAAGAAGAGTTTATTAAAAACATTCCTTTTATTTCAGATTTAAAGATCAGAGCTGGTTATGGTGAAACAGGCAGCACTGCCATACAACCCTATTTTACATTGAATCAACTCCAGTCTTCTAAGGTTGTATTTGGAGATGGTTTAGTGACAGCTTATTCACCTACCGACCGCCTTGCCGGGCCGCTGCAATGGGAAACTACTGCACAAGCTGACATTGGTTTGGACTTTGGATTTTTGGAAAATAGGTTTAGCCTGACTGCTGATTATTATGTGAAGAACACCCGCGATCTACTGAATAGGGTAGCACTTCCTTCATCACAGGGCTATGCCTATACAGTGCAGAACATAGGTGAAGTGCAGAATAAAGGCTTTGAATTTTCAGTTAATGCAATAGTTGCAGAGGGGCCTTTCAAGTGGGATATTTCCAGTAATATTTCTTTCAACAAAAACAAAGTAGTGAAGCTTTATGGAGGATCAGATGTATTAGGTCAGCGAGTAGATGTTTCTACCATTAATGATAATATCAATATTCTTCGAGAAGGTGAGCCTATAGGGTCATTCTTTGGATATATTGAAAAGGGGTATGATGCTGGAGGTAAAATACTGTATGAAGATTTTAATGATAGTGGTAGCCAAGATATGGGTGATAAACGCATCATTGGAAATCCTCATCCTGATTTTATCTATGGGTTTAATTCAAACATGTCATTAAAGAACTTTTCTCTGAATATTTTTATTCAGGGCTCGGAGGGAAATGATATCTACAATGTGAGTTCAGTTAATCAGACTCTCGATTACAGCCAGGGGCTAAATATGCCACGTGATGTTTACGAAAATCACTGGACTTCCGAAAATCCAGATGCCAAATATCCCGTAATCAGCCGGTTCACTCAAACCCAAGCGTCTGACCGATTTGTAGAAGATGGTTCTTATCTTCGTTTTAAAAATATCCAACTTAGTTACAATCTACCTGTAACGGATCTTAATCTAACGTGGTTAAGTAAAGCGCAGATCTATGTAAGCGGGCAGAACCTAATCACGTTCAGCAAATACTCATGGTATGATCCCGAAGTCAATTCCTATGGGGGTGATGATAGTATTATTCGTATTGGTATTGATCATTATAGCTATCCTACTGCAAAATCTATCACGATGGGATTAAGGCTTGGTTTCTAAAATATTATTCATAAAAAAGAATTACTTATGAGAAGAATATTCATATATATAATTACTGCATTAGCAGTTATTGGTTGTAGTGATGCCCTTGATGAAGAACCAAAGTCAATTGCTGCAGAAGTCTTTTATAACACGCCAACTGAGGCGGAAGCTGCTGTTAATGCGATCTATGGCCCAATGCGTGCAGATAATGCTTTTGGAACAAATTACCCCGCGCAATTAGAAGGCATGGCTGATTATGGAAACTCCAGGGGCAGCCAGACAAATGTAAGCGAATACCAGGGACTAAACCCAACGAATATAAGTAGGGTGAGTGCAATCTGGGATAACCTGTATCAGTCCATTCGAAATGCGAATCTTGTTATCAAAAACGTTCCGGACGGAAAGGACATTACTCCTGAAGCAATTAATAAGTACGTTGCTGAAGCAAAATACTTAAGGGCATTGCTGTATTTTGTCATGGTGCGAAATTGGGCCGGCGTACCGATACGTACAGAAGCGAATATGTTAGAGACAAATGTGGAACGTGCTACAGTTGAACAGGTTTATAAGCTAATTCTTAATGATGCATTGGAGGCAGAACTGAATTTACCGGATGTTGTATCACAACCTGGTAAGCCTACTAAGTGGGCTGCAAAAACATTGCTATCCGAGATTTACCTAGCGCTTGGCCAATGGGAAAATTCCAGTAACAGAGCCAAAGAAGTAATAGCGTCAAGTAAATATTCACTCGTTCCTGTCAGTACATCAGAAGACTTCCAGAAAATTTTTGGCCCGGAAGTAGTCAACACATCTGAAGAAGTATTTTATCTAAAGTATAACCGCCAACAGGGCTTTGGTCTTGTCGGGTACGCTCACCGTGCTATAGGACCTTATAAATATTATGGCGGTGGAGGAGTGTATGCACAATACACAGATTCAACAGCTAACTCTTTTATTAAGACATGGAACAAAAGCGATTTGCGTAAAGCACACATTTTATATAATGTAGATGTAGGGCTAGGCGCGAATACAGTGTTGTACAGAAAATTCAGAGATCCATTAGGAACAGCAGGTGGAGGAAATGATTATCCATGGTATCGTTATGCAGACGTGCTATTATTTCATGCAGAAGCTGCATCGCGGGCCGCAGGTGCTCCTACAGCAGAAGCAATGGAGAGCTTAAACAAAGTACACCGCAGAGCTTATGGATATGATCAAAATACGCCTTCTCCTGTTGACTTTAATATCGCTGATTACGATTTAACAAGTTTCATTAGTCTCGTAGTAAGAGAAAGAGGATATGAAACAATGTATGAAGGAAAACGGTGGCTGGATCTAAAGCGCTTAGGCATTGCAAAACAACGGATCAAGGAAGTGAAAAATATTGACGTAGCGGAAAAGCATATGCTTTGGCCGATTCCCAATTCTGAGATGCTTTATAATAAAGCGTTAGATCCTCTTACAGATCAGAATCCTGAATATTAATAATTATAAGGGCATTCCGATTTTCGGAATGCCTATTCTTAATCTCCAATCTATCTTTTCTTATGCATTCAAGAAAGATCATCGCCATCATTGGCTTTTTACTAATTGCAAATTGCGTTGTAGCACAGCGCCCCATTGAGGTAGATGTTTGTGTATATGGCGGCACAGCTGCTGGAGTTATAGCAGCGTATACAGCACAGAAGCAGGGAAAGACTGCTATTGTAATAGAGCCGGGGAAACACCTGGGTGGAATGAGTTCGGGTGGCTTAGGTTATACGGACATTGGTAACAAATATGCAATCACCGGACTTGCACGCGACTTCTACCGAAGAATTGGAAAGCACTACGGAAAATTTGAACAGTGGACTTTTGAACCAAAGGTAGCTGAAATGATCTTTAATGATTATGTGAAAAGAGGAGGTTTTAAAATTCTTTACGAAAAGCAATTGAAGGAGGTGAAGAAAGAAGGAGGTCGCATTACAGAAATTGTTTTGGAGGAAGCGAACAACCGACCAGGATCAACAATTGTCGTAAAGGCTAAGATGTACATTGACTGTGGTTATGAAGGCGATCTCATGGCGAAAGCTGGAGTAGCTTACGCTGTTGGAAGAGAAGATAACAAAGATTACAACGAGACCATTAATGGCGTGCAGTTGATGACCGGTCACCAGTTTCCGGATGGTATTGATCCATACAAGGAAAAAGGAAATCCCGGAAGCGGACTGGTTTGGGGAATTAGTGAAGGAACATTACTACCCAATGGAACAGGGGATAAAAAAGTACAAGCTTACAATTATCGCATTTGTCTTTCGAGTGATCCAAAAAACCAGGTTCCTATTACAAAACCTGATGGATACGATTCAACGCGATACGAACTTGCGCTCCGTCTTATAGAAGCTTCTCCAAACAAAAGAAAACTCAATGATTATTTCATCTGGAGTAAAATGCCGAATCACAAAACGGATATCAACAACCGCGGTGGTTTTTCAACAGATATGATTGGCATGAACTACGACTACCCTGATGCTGATTATGAAAAGCGAAAGCAAATTATTCGCGAACATGAGTTGTATACCAAAGGCCTGCTGTATTTCTACGGCCATGATTCAAGAGTGCCAAAGGAACTTCGCGATGAGATGTTAAAATGGGGTTATCCGAAAGACGAGTATACCGACAATAGAAATTGGTCTCCTCAATTATATGTAAGAGAAGCCAGGCGAATGATTGGACAATATGTAATGACACAGGCAAACTGCGAAAGCAAGCAAATAGTGAAGGATGGTGTAGGACTCGCGGCTTATACCATGGACTCACACAATATCCAAAGGGTGGTAGTGAATGGGCAGGTAAAAAATGAAGGTAATGTTGAAGTAGGTGGTTTTGGTCCTTATCCTATTGCTTACGGTGCATTGATTCCTAAATCTTCAGATTGTACAAACCTGTTTGTACCGGTATGCCTATCAGCAACGCATATTGCCTATGGATCTATTCGTATGGAACCAGTCTTTATGGTGCTGGCCCAATCTTCTGCTGTGGCGGCAAGTATGGCAATAGATGCTAAAAGTGATATTCAGAATGTTGATATCGTAAAACTTCAGGAGAAACTGAAAGCTGATCCACTGGCTGATGGTAAGCCTTTTGATATTCTTGTCGATAATGATGACACAACCTTAGTAAAGGTTAATGGCACCTGGACAAGTGAAAAAAAAGGAGGATATGGCCCTTCGTTTTTGACTGCTGAAGGAAGTCAGGAACAACGTGTTGTTTTCACTGCAAAGATCAGCACCAAGGGCAAATACAACTGCTACATATACATTCCAAAAGTAGATAACACTTCGTCACAGATCCCAGTCACTGTTTTTGATGGCAAGAAAAATAAAGAGATCTCATCCCGGCTGCCGACGTTATTGTAGAGGGCCAAACATCAGGAGAGTGGGTTTCGTTGGGAACGTACACTTTAACCGCTGCGCAAACCACAACAGTTGAAGTATCCACTAAAAATGCTGACGGAAAAGTGGTGGCAGATGCAGTCATCTGGACACCAGTAACCAATTAATCATTCATGTAAACCAAGAATTATCTCATGCTTAAAGTTATATATACTTTTTTTCTGACACTGGTCATTGCAACAGTCTCACATGCCCAATATGATTTAGTCATTGTTGGCGGTACACCTGGTGGTATTATGGCGGGGATCGCTGCTGCAAAACAAGGGAAGACTTCTGTTATTCTTGAAAGAACAAACCATATTGGAGGTCTTCCAGCTAACGGACTTGGCGCAACGGACATTGCTACACGCGGTTCAACAACAGGTTTATTTTCCGATTTCATTCAGCGTGTAAAGCAATATTATGTTACCAAATATGGTGCTGATTCAAAGCAGGTGAAAGATTGTTCAGACGGGTTTCATTTTGAACCTTCTGTAGCAGAGATAATCCTTGAGCAAATGCTGGCAGAGCATAAAGACAAAGTGAAGGTATTGAAGATGCGGCAGTTTGATGCGGAGGATCATAATATTGTCATGACGAATGATCGTATCGAGAAGATTAACATCTTAAATCGCGAGTCAAAGAAAATCGAAGTGTATACCGGAAAAGTTTTTATTGATGCTACCTATGAAGGTGATCTTGGTGCTGCGGCCAGAGTTCCATTCCGGCTCGGGCGTGAGGGTAAGGACGAATTCAATGAACCAGGTGCAGGCCGTGTTTACAAATACTGGCATGGACCAGAGGGAGAAGGAAGTACTTTTCAGGGAGACAATGCAGTGCAATCTTATAACTATAGACTATGTCTTACCAACAATCCTGCAAACCGCTTAGAGGTAAAGAAGCCACTGAAGTATAACAGGGAAGAGTTTGTGTCTTTGATTGAAGATGTTTGGACTGGTAAACATACTGGTGTAGAGATGCAAAAAATTACAGCAGAAATGCTGGAGGAAAATCGTAAACATATTGCAAAGGGAAATCCTTCGAAGATTCCTGGTGATGTGTGGGGTATTGCAAGGATTACCAATATGGTAGTGTTGCCAAATGACAAAACGGATGCGAACAATCAGCACATGGCATTTATTTCTACTGATCTCCCGGAAGAAAACTGGGCATGGCCAACGTCGAGCTGGGAATGGCGTGATGCGTTCTCACAGCGTCTTCGGGATTACATTCAAGGATTGATCTGGTTTGCACAGAATGATAAGGAACTACCCGAACATTTTCGCAAGGCGGCAAAAGAATGGGGCTTTGCAAAAGATGAGTATACTGACAATGGTAATTTCCCACGTCAAGTCTATGTGCGCGAAGGAAGACGTTTTGAGGGAATGTATTTCTTTACAGCCAACGATGCTACTGCTGTAGCTGCCGGCTCGCGACCTTCAGTTCACCACTCTAGCATTACGGCAAGTCATTATGCGCTTGACTCTCACGCAGTACGTAAACGTGAAGCAAACAAAATACACCTCGATGGTTTTTTGAGTTACCCTACTGATGTATACACTGTGCCTTATGGTGTTATTGTTCCGAAGAAAATAGATAATCTCTTGCTGCCTGTTCCGGTATCTGGGAGTCACATTGGGTTTTCTACAATAAGGATGGAACCATGTTGGATGGCTTTAGGGCAGGCTGCTGGAGTTGCGGCATCTTTATCGATCGATTATCAAATGAAAGTTAGAAATATCAATGTGTCTCAATTGCAGAAAATACTTCTTGATCAGAACGCAACATTAATGTATTACCGTGATGTTGCTCCAAATGATAAAGACTTCAAGATGATTCAGCACATGGGTTTGCTTGGATACTTGCCCGCATGGGAAGCTCAACTCGATACGGTACTAGATGCAAAGACAGCAGAAGCATGGCAAAAGCTTGCAGGAAAGAAATTAACTTTCGAAGCAGGTAAAACTACACGCAGAGAATTGCTCCTCACCTTGCATCAGGACCTCACCAGTAAGATTGAAAAATCTGCAAAAGCAGAAATTCACTAGGTAATTTTTGCAATCATATTGAATAACAAAGGTGGTTTGGGTATAAGGCTGTAATTGTCATTGCGACTTTTACAGCCCCACCTTTCTCTTTACATGACAACATGAAACAAAAATCTGTACTTCAACAGGTACTGCAAGCTCCTGTCATTATTGCTGCGCTTGGTTATTTTGTAGACATCTATGACCTTTTATTGTTCAGCATTGTACGCATCCCGAGTTTAAAAGCGTTGGGGTTATCAGGAGATGCATTGTTAAAAGAAGGAATCTTTCTTATTAATATTCAAATGGCAGGATTGCTCACAGGTGGAATTCTTTGGGGAATACTTGGAGATAAAAAAGGAAGACTTTCTGTGTTATTTGGATCGATCCTGCTGTATTCATTGGCCAATCTTGCTAATGGCTTTGTTACAAACGTCAGCCAATATGCTGTGTTGAGATTCATCGCTGGCGTGGGCCTGGCAGGAGAGTTAGGTGCTGGTATTACGCTGGTGGCGGAGATTCTTCCCAAACACATCCGTGGGTATGGTACGACGCTCGTTGCTTCTGTGGGATTATTTGGTGCAGTGCTCGCCTATCTCGTTGCAGAATTTACAGATTGGCAGGTAGCCTACTGGATAGGAGGAGGATTAGGGCTTTCATTATTAGCGCTGCGCTACAGCGTAGCCGAATCCGGAATGTTCAATAGTGTAAAAGAGGAGAAGCATATTGCACGGGGTAACTTCTTTTCACTTTTCACAAAACGAAATATTTTCTTCAAGTACATTCAATGCATTCTCATTGGCTTACCGATATGGTTTGTTATTGGTATCCTCATTACGTTCTCGCCAGAGTTTGCCATTAATTTTGGAATGGACGAAGTAATAGAGGCTGGAAAGGCTGTAATGTTCTGTTACATTGGGATGTCGTGTGGTGATCTTTCAAGCGGAACGTTTAGCCAGTTGTTGAAGAGCAGGAAAAAAGTTGTGCTGGTTTTTCTGATTTTAACAGCACTCGCATTGATGCTCTATCTTACTGTTTCTGATTCATCGGTAACTATGTTCTACGCGACCTGCTTCATACTCGGCTTCGCCATTGGGTATTGGGCATTATTTGTAACCATTGCTGCAGAACAATTCGGAACAAACATTCGAGCGACAGTAGCTACTACGGTACCCAACTTTGTAAGAGGTACAGTCTTGCCGTTAACCTTTGCCTTTGAAACGCTGAGATTACAAACGAATATGATTACCAGTGCATGGATAGTAGGTGTTACAACAATTATCATCGCCTTGATTGCATTATGGAAGATGAAGGAGAGTTTCGGCAAAGATCTTGATTTTATAGAATCATAAGCAATAAGCACTAGAAGACAAAGAACAAACACTTGAGGTACGAATGCTCCTGTGTTAAATAATTCATTTTACAGTAAACTTTAAAATCTTACTTATCATCACTACTTTAGTTATCAATAATTCCAGGAAGTAAACAATTAAGTCCAGTTTCGGTTTTTGCATTCCATCGTCGACAACCCGATAATTAAATTTAATATATGAGACGCCTTATAACTTTATTACTCGCCCTTGGAACAACAACTAGTTTTGCACAGTTCGGAGTAAGTTTCCATCAGACTAACTTACCATTCATTGGACTAAACTTCGAATTTAACGAAAGGATTAGACCGGAACTGCGAATAGGAACAGACAACTATTTCAACGATCTCTCAGGTGAAGTTGTAGTTACCTATGATATAGTCAATCATGATGACTACGAGTTTTATGCAGGTGCAGGCGTGAGAGGAGGTGTATTTGAAGGTGTGACAATTCCTGTGGGAGTAAACGTTTATCCTTTACCATATAAGAATTTCGGTTTCCACATAGAGCTTACACCCATTCTCAATGAGGACCCAATACTAAGGGGTAGCTGGGGGATAAGATACAAATTCAGAAGGTCAGAGTGATGTAGCACATGACGGTGACGCATTAACTGACACATCCTTGACTAAAGGCCCTTTACTGCCATTAACCGTTGTGTTCGCTTTACGGCCACTTACTTGGCTCCTATATAAGGGAAATAACGGATGGGCTTGATTATGTAGATTTTTTTAATCACAATAAATTCGCGGCAATTCTTATCTGTTAAAATATTCATGAACTCTTTTATAAAGTTCCTCGACGAACTTTCCTTGCTGGACGCAAAGGCTGCGGCTGATTTGTCCACTGTGATCTCAACTAAAAATTTCGAAAAGGGAGCATTTATATTAAAGAATGGAAAGGTTGCTCAACACCTTTATTTTCTGGATAAAGGTTTAGTAAAACTGTTTTTCAATAAAGGCGATAAGGAATTTATTATGAGGTTCTTTGATAAAAATTCAATGTTTACCGGGCTTGACAGTTATGTCACACAACATAGTTCTGACTATTCCATTATAGCTTTAGAGTCAACAGCTGTTTTTTATATTTCATATACTGATATGGAGTTGCTTTGCAAAAAGCACCATTGTATTGAAACTGCATTTAGGAAGTTTATTTCCATAGCTTCATTAAATATGATGAAAAGAATTAGCGAAATGCTTGAAGAGAATGCAACTGAACGTTACAACAATTTTGTAAAAGCAAACACTCAGCTTCTTCAAAGGATTAGTCTTTACGACCTGGCCTGTTATCTTGGTATTACTCAAGTTTCCGTAAGCAGGATCAGAGCCAAAAAATGACTTTTTAACATTTGTAAAAAGAATGTCCATTGACTAGGAATAGATTGCACAAAAATCTAATGGTATGGACACTCAGCTGAAAATCGTAAACAAGCAACAGCAATTCAAAGAGGTTACATTGATCGAACCTTCGAAAAGTTGTTATTTGCTTATATCCGCGGAAATAGATCATTCACCATTTCCATTTTTTCTCGCAACAAGTCCGCAAAAGCAAAAACTTATTCGGGAAGCGAAAGAATGGTGTAAAAAGTTAGAGAGAGAATCTAACGTTATCAGTGCTGTAGTGTTCAAGGCGAGTGTAATACCACCCGGAAAGGGAAAATTTTTAAAGAAGAGGTTAAAAGAAGTTCAACTTGCCCGTTATGACTTTGCTATTTTAATTGAAGCACCTTCCCTCAGTAATATTGAAAGTATCAAAAGTAGTGGTGAATATAAAAACATGGAAAGCGCCATTAAAAGTATTGCTACACTTGCGCATATAATAACAGCCTCGAATATCAAGCGTATAAATCCAGTCAATCATAAAAAGCAGGGTGTATTTCTGTTCAATTATTTCTATGCCGATAATTTACAGCAAAATATTGATGTTTGGCACCACACAGCCGGTTGGTTCCAGCAAGAAACAGGGCTAGACAATTCAACGGTCTTGCTACCAATTGATAAGGATAAATCAAAATATACGATCATCAATCATTGTCGGTGGGACAAGATGAGTGACGTTCTACCTTCGTTAATTTTTAAATGTTCTTTTCATTCGTTCGTTCTCGACAACTTCTACGCAAACAATGTTGGGGCAATGCCTGTGCTCTATAAGCTGGCATAGACAAACCTCTGTTGAGCGCGAAAGATCCCGTTGAGTATTAGTAGTTGCCTTGCTCTCAGGGATAAGTTGTAAAGCCACCTTCCATCGCTTCAGTTTGTATTTGAAATAGCCTCACTTACTGATCGATTTAAATTTCTTAATGTTCACATTTGAACATCAGATATTCTCTTAAGCCGTTCAGTACGCAAATTTTAAAGCATTTGTTTTTGGCATTGTTATTAAGCTGTTGGTAGAAATCAGTACAACCAATTTTATATCACTCATCAATTAATAGAAACCACCGAACTATGTATAGAAGTTATTTTAAAATTGGATGGAGAAATTTGATGAAGAACAATGGTCTGTTTGCCATCAACATCGCCGGACTGGCTATGGGTATTGCTACCTGTCTCATCATTATGTTGTTTGTGGTGGACGAGTTAAGTTTTGATCGCTATAATGAAAAAGCAGATCAGATCGTACGAATTGTATTGAAAGGAAAAGTCAATGGCGAAATAATAAAAGAAGCAGTAACGCCAGCTCCCGTTGGGGCAACGTTAAAAAGTGAATTTCCAGAAGTAGTGGAATCAACACGTGTGAGAAGATTCGGTTCACCTAAAATTGCATACAGGAACACTACTTATCGCAATAGCAAGCTTGCTTTTGTTGATCCAAATTTCTTTAATGTCTTCACACTACCTTTCCTTCAAGGCGATCCAACGACTGCATTGGCAGAACCTCATACCATTGTAATCACAAAAGATGAAGCGTTGAAATATTTTGGAGATGAAGACCCGATGAATAAGCTGCTGGAGTTCAAAGATTCTGGAGAGCAATTTAAGGTTACAGGAATAATCGAAGACGTACCTGCAAATTCTCATTTTCACTTTGACTTGTTTGCTTCCTTGGAAGGTTTGGCACACGCCAAAGAAAATAACTGGATGAACTCTAACTATTTCAGTTACCTCGTGCTTGCAGAGGGAACAGACGTTAAAGAATTTGAAGCCAAACTTCCGGCCATCATCAAAAAATATATGGGTCCACAAGTTGAGCAGATGGGTATGACGTTTGAAAAATTTAAGGAGAATGGAAATGAAATTGGTCTTTACATACAACGCTTAACGGACATTCATTTATATTCTGATTTTGACACGCAAAGTGAGCTAGAGGCTGGAGGTGATGTTAATGCTGTATACATCTTCACAGCAGTAGCGATCTTCATGCTGCTCATTGCTTGTATTAATTTTATGAATCTCTCAACTGCCGGAGCAACAAAAAGAAACAAGGAGGTAGGTGTAAAAAAAGTTTTAGGCTCGCAGAGAAAGCAGTTGATCTACCAATTTTTAACTGAGTCATTTATCTCAACTGCCTTGGCAATGATGTTAGCAGCGGTGCTGGTAGTCTTAGCGTTACCTCTATTTAACCAACTATCTGGTAAGCACCTGGAAGCAAATTTTTTACTAAGCCCTCAAGTACTGATCGCGCTTTTTTTACTGGCAATACTTATCACACTTTTGGCTGGCAGTTATCCTGCTTTTTTCCTCTCTTCTATCAAACCGATTTCAGCACTTAAAAACAAAATTGCAAACGGAGGCCGAAGCAAAGGCGTCCGAAGCGTATTAGTTGTTTTTCAATTTGTTGTATCTGCAGCGCTTATCCTTTCAATTATTGTTGTAAATCAGCAAATGTCATTTATCCAGAATAAAGAAATTGGATATGACCGCGATCAACTCCTGATCCTGAGAGAGTCTTATCTACTGGGAAATAATGAGAACGCTTTTAAAAACCAGGTCTTGAATGATCCAAAGGTCGAAAGCATTACCATGTCTGCATTTGTTCCGGCAGGCCCTACCGATAATAACATGACGGGTGTTTACCCTGGTCAGCAGCATGAAGCCGTGCGAAGAACTATCGTATATAATATCGACGAGAAATATATTCAAACGATGGGCATGCAACTTGTTGAAGGGCGTAATTTTTCAGAAGTGTCAGGCAATGATTCTTCCAATGTAATTATTAACGAGACAGCGGTAAAAATCTTTGGTCTTGGGGAGAATCCGCTTGGGCAGGTGCTCACTGCTAATGCAGGTAATCATGGAGAAAAAAGAACGCTTACAGTAATTGGTGTGATTAAGGATTTTCATTTCAGATCAATGCGCGAAACTATTGCTCCATTAATCATGCTTAACAATCCTTACGGAGGGCTCATCATTCGCACAAAAACAAAAGAAATGTCTGGGCTATTGGCTTTCATAGAAAACAAGTGGAAAGCCTATCACGTGGACGAGCCATTCTCTTATGCATTGTTGGATCAGCTTTATAACGAAACTTATTTAGCAGAACAGAAGACCGGCAGCATCATGAAGATCTTCGGTGGACTCACAATTTTTGTAGCTTGTCTCGGGTTGTTTGGCCTAGTAACATTTACGGCAGAGCAACGCGTGAAGGAGATTGGTATAAGAAAAGTATTGGGTGCTAATGTTGCGGAAATAGTATCCTTGTTGTCAAAGGATCTGATCTTACTCGTAGTGATCTCTTTCGTCATTGCCTTTCCGCTCGGGTATTATTTTATGGATAAATGGCTCCAGGATTTTGTTTATAAAATAGATGTACAATGGTGGATGTATGCGCTGGCAGGAACAATGACTTTGCTGATTGCATTCTTTACCATGAGCTTTAAAACCATACGGTCTGCTTTAGTAAATCCAATTGAATCGCTGCGTTCGGAATGATCGAATATCTTTGCTTACTTATCAGAATGTTTAATAATAAAGAAGTCGCATGGATGAGATTCTTAGTTGATACTTGCGGGAAGCAGAGTGACGAAGCAAAAGCTTTAATCAATTAAAAAGTGTGGCCTTAATGTTTTTTATTGTTGATGGTTCTTGTCTAAACAAATATTTTAATAAACCATCTCTTATGATGAAGGGAATTGCCATTTTACTTTCTAATACGATTTTAGCAAGGCGTGGTGAACGCAGAATTATTGTTAAAAGGGATGCGTTTCCCTCGATTTTTAAGAATTATTGGTTAAGTAAATTTTGATTTTTTAATGGTTCAAGGGATTTCAGTTTTTCATTTACCTGTTCGGCGACCCATAAATTGTTCTCATAATAAGGCTTTTCTTCTGGGTAATCCGTAATAGCTTTTAAGTACATCTCGGTTATAGATAGGTAGAGCTGATCATATAAAGGATTCCCTGCGAGTCGTGCTATTATCATTTTCTTGAACCAGGAGCCTTCAATGTTTAAAATTTTGGCTTTCCCTATTACCGAATTTTCGAACTTGTCGAGCTCTTTGATGTTTGAGTATTTGTCCAGCATTGGCAACAGGATTCTCTCCCAAAACTCCCTTATTTGTAAAGTGACTAAAGGTATCAGTTCTTCAGTTTCTGCCGGAAGTTGGGTAAATGGTATATACTTGTTCATCTCATTAACGATGATGGTAGGAAAGTCCCCTTTTCTCAAGCCCATTGGTTCTATTCTGTATTCTTCCCAGTATTGATCTATAATGTTAAGTTTCCGGCCAGCTTCAACAATAAAGTTGTATTGCTCCGTTATTTTATCAATTCCGGTGAAAACATGGATAAAGTCGATATGACTTTGCTCCTGTTTTAATAAAGTAATTGAGTTATCAAGGCTTAGCTTAAAACCAAGTTCTTTGAAGGATTCTTCTAGAGCTTTTTTTAATTGTGTATTAAATATTATTGACTCATTCATTAACTCATTTTTAAATTCGGGTTGGTAATTAAGGGATTTTCAAGGAAGTCATAGGTATAATAGCATTCTAATTCGTGTATTGATAATAATTGTTTTGGGAGTAATTCATTTTCAATCCTGACCTCCATTCCCATTTTTAGTGCTAGTTTTCCAATGACTGTTGCTTCTACGCTAATGACATTCTTCCATAGTTCAACGCCTTCTATTTTAAAGTGATTCCCTAAGTGCTCATGTACCCCGGTGTTAGTTAACGACGTGTCTTTTTCTAAAAACCCGTGAAAAGACGTAACGCAACGGAATATAAATTCGCCCATCCTTTTTACTTATCTTTTTTAGTTGAACAAGTGATTCCTTTAACAGTGTATCATCCTCTTTTATAATGCTTTGAATTGCTGAACAGAAATGAAAGGCAAAAGACTTGTTCATTTTACTTTTGTCAAATGTGAGATACCGTGCAACGAGCGAGGAACTGTCACTCAGTATAGCATAGAGAAAGAATCTTATTAAAAAAATTTCGTCCTTGTAATTTTCATGTGCATAGGCAGAAATTCTACCTGCGGTATAAAAATTTGATCGTGCAGAAATTGCATCGTTCGCAATAAACAGGTTGTATAAGGCAAGGTCAATGTTTGTTAATTCAACGCTCGAAATAAAATACCGCCTCTCATCCGGAAGCGACATTTTCTCCAATAGAAAGGCCTCGTCATTTTTCATCCGCTCGTATTGCTTTCCCAATTCACTATACTTGTTCATTATAAATCTCCAAGTTTGTTATGATTACGATTTGATTATTCTCTATTGATGGAAAGTTATTTAGTGGGACCTAATTCATAGTTTCAGCTAGTGTGCCTCATTTTGCGCTGGTTATAAATTTGTTAATAGATCTAATTTATTGAGATAATCCTGTATAGCAATCTTTCCACAATTAGTATACGATAAGTTGGATAAATCATAAACGAGTTTGAGTTATTTATTTACTTACATATTCCAGTATAAATTTTCGACCCGTAGTCTATAACGTCAACCTTGAATAGAAATACATGGAGCATGTTTCGCCGATAGTTAAAGATTATTTACTTCTCAATTAAACAACTAAAATAAATCACATACATTTGATGCACTTGCTCAAGGGGTGCCTTGTTGATTGATCAACATAAAAATAGGCTGAGATTATACCCTTTGAAAGGATCATATAAATCCTTTCATACACCTGATCTGGATAATACCAGCGTAGGAAAGAGAACCAATAGAATACATCAACATGTACTTCTTGGGCAATAAATTAAAACTATTGTCCTCATGTTTGACTCAGAAGAATTATTATATTCTCTAAACGTTGATTTTATACAAGGTGCCGTCCTGATCCTCGGAGTGTCAGAAGTATTACTGGCAAGAGCGAACAAAGTCTGGCTTTATCCAACAGGCATCGCAGCAATTATCCTGTCTATTTATAGTTTATTTAAAGTACAGCTCTATGGCGAATGCATGCTGCACTTGTATTATCTGGTCATGAGCATTTACGGATGGTGGTATTGGACAACAAAGCATAATAACGAAGAGGTAAGCGTAACTTATGTTTCAAAAAAAGAATTAATAACAACACTAATCATTGTTGTAGCTGGAGGCATGGTACTTTACATCTTCTTGTTAGAGTTTACACCTTCTCAGGTTCCGGCATGGGATGCTTGTGTAAGTTCTACGGGCTGGGCCGGAATGTGGTTGTTGGCAAGGCGCAAAGTCGAGAATTGGATTCTGTTAAATATCTCTAATGCACTGGCTATCCCATTATTGATCTCGAAGGGATTGCCACTATTTGCTGTTTTAACTGCATTTTTATTTGTCATAGCCTGCATCGGATATTTTGATTGGAAAAAGATTGCAAAGAAAGAGATGAAATTCACCTGATAAAATAAATAAATGACAGCAGAGATACACCATCCTTCGGAAGTGCTGGATGAAAGAATAATTAGCAAGATCAGAAAAAGTGCTGGTGAGGCCGAAAGTTTGAGAAAATTGCATGACGATCAACTCGACCTTATATATAAGGAGAAATGGTTCAAAATGTTTGTGCCCAAAGAGCTTGGAGGACTTTCCTTATCCCTTCCGGAAATTCTTGTGGTTGAAGAATGCCTCAGCTGGGCGGATGGAAGTATCGGTTGGGTTGTAACACTGTGCAGCGGAGCAGGATGGTTTGTTGGTTTTCTTGATCCCAAGATCGTCGATGAAATATTGAAGGACGATTTACTATGTATAGCAGGAAGTGGCGCACCAACAGGATTTGCTAATGTTACTGATAATGGTTACCTGATCAATGGTGCTTGGAAGTATGCAACGGGAGCATTGCATGCTACTGCATTTACCATGAATTGTTATATCAAGAAAGATGACCAACAAGTATACAACCTTGATGGATCTCCAAAGATCGCTTCTTTCATTTTGAAGAAATATCAGGTGCAATTGCACAAAACTTGGAACAGCATGGGCATGATTGCAACGGGTAGCCATTCTTTTGAGGTGAGTAACGTGTCCGTATCAAAAGATCATTGCTTTAGCATAAGCCCGGCCAATGCAATGTTAAAGAACGCTATTTTTCAATATCCGTTTTTACAACTTGCTGAGACTACACTTGCCGTAAACATTTCAGGAATGGCAACTCGTTTTATAGATCTTGCTGAAATCTTGTTGACAGAAAAAGTGAAATACAAACCATCAAATGGACTTCAACTCATACAAGTTCTTGCTGATGCCAGGGTAGTGCTCGATACATCGAGAAAGCTTTTTTATAAAATCGTAAAAGATTCGTGGAAGGAGCTGAATACTAAAAATGAAATTCCATTTCAAATGCAATCTTCTATCAGCGCGTCAAGCGAAAAGTTAGTACAGACTTCCAGCGCTATTGTCAATAAATTATATCCCTTATGCGGGCTCTCCGCAGCAGATACTGGTAAAGAAATAAACCGCGTATGGCGTAATTTTCACACCGCGAGTCAGCACGCTTTATTCAATAAGAGAATCTTTTTTTCAAACGAAAAGTAGATTACCTCGAGAAAAGAATGGTTCGGTTAAAGAAAAGTTTTACTCTCAATATCAGGGGTTTTGCATGTCGTTGCTAACCAGCTATAGCCTTTAACTGCCATCCTAATACATTCTAAAATTCACCTATACAATTAAGACCAGAATTCTTTAGCGCAATGCGGGCTTAAGATTTGTCAGTTTAATGGATTCGAAGACAAATTCGAAATCATAAAATAAAAAAGACAAATGAGAAGATTACCCGTTTACCTGATACTGGATACTTCTGGTTCAATGACTGGAGAGCCAATTGAAGCAGTAAAAAATGGCGTTCAAGTAATGATTAGTTCATTACGACAAAACCCTCAGGCTATTGAAACTGCTTTTATCAGTATCATAACTTTTGATAGCGCCGCTAAGCAGGTTGTGCCGCTTACCGATTTAGCTTCTTTTCAAATGGTAGACTTAAAAGCTGTTGGGACTACGTGTCTTGGTGAGGCCTTGAAGCTAGTATCCACATGTATCGACAATGAAGTTACAAAAACAACAGCGGAGCAAAAAGGTGATTGGAAACCGCTTGTGTTCCTCATGACAGACGGGATTCCCACAGACGACTGGCAAAGTGGTTTGGAAGAATTCAAAAAAAGAAAAACTGCTTTCACTGTTGCATGTGCGGCCGGTGGCAGTGCAGATTCTAACCTCCTAAAGCAAATTACAGACAATGTAGTAAGCCTGGATACAGCCGACAGTAATAGCATATCTAAGTTCTTTACATGGGTGAGTGCTTCTATTGGCGTTACATCTACCAAAGTGGAAGAAGGTGGTAAAGAAGTAACAGCTCTTGGGGAATTACCTCCACCTCCGGCAGAATTAAATGTTGTGGTATAAACGAATCGAGTAAAGTCGAAGGCGAAATACTCCCAAGCGAATAACCGTGTTGAGCAACAGAATAATGCTATGAATGAAATAAAAGAATTGCTTACCACACTTTTGAAAAGCAACAACATAACAGTGCTTCCTGAACGCAGAGCGTTTGTTGATCGGTTTTTGCAGGATGAGAAAAATAATAACATGATGAAGGAGATTGTTCAAAAGACGAACAAGCTTATGGAGAATTGGAAACTAGAGGAAAGGATCAGAAATGTAATGGAACAATCTCTCCGCATTCCTAACGGAACAGTAGGCAAAGGTTATGAAGCACCATTTGATGTCGCTCAATCATCCTTAAAGGATGTAGTAGATTTTGAATGGCGGGGACTTGAGCAAGTAGGTTTGTTTTATGATGCGGATCAAAAAAAGATCAAAGGTACTCCTACTGAAAGTGGCGATATAGAATTGTCCTTCCTGTTCAAAGTGCAAGGGCAAAACAAGGACATGCCATTTTCTGAGAAGCCTGTAACACTCATTATAAACCCTGATCCTAAATCGTTATGGAAAAATATCGCGAGCGATAAAGACGATCCGTATTGGAAAGAAGACAACGTAACCGTGTTTGCTCCGCTGGGAGACCGACATATTTTGGTTTCTTCTAAACGAGGTCGTTCTCATGCAAATGTTGGCTCGTTTCGGGAAGACGATTTTGCTTTTCAGTATTTAGCCAACGGTTGGAGTATTGTTGTTGTAGCGGATGGCGCTGGAAGTGCAAAGATTTCGCGCAAAGGATCCGCACTTGCGTGCACTGGCGTTATCGAATTCTTTTCCGAGCCTTCTGCCATAGAAAATTTAAATGCGTTGGACGGACTGTTTCAAGAGTATATAAACGCCGCTACTGATCAAACCCAAAAAAAGATAAACCGTTTCGTTTATGACAACCTTGGAAAAGCAGCATTTAATGTGCACAAGAAACTCGAAACATTTGCCGCTGGAGAAGGATTCACTTTAAAAGAACTTAGCACCACGCTGATTTTTACATTATTTAAAAAATACCAGCCTGGTTATGTGTTGCTTTCATTCGGAGTGGGGGATTGCCCTATTGCAGTGTTGAATAAGGATGTAAGTGAAGTGACATTGATGAATTGGATTGATGTGGGCGAATACGGAGGCGGCACACGATTCATTACGATGCCTGAAATTTTTCAAAGTGAAAAGTTTGCAACTCGTTTTGGGTTTAAATACATCAACGACTTCGCTTACCTCGTGCTGATGTCTGATGGCATCTACGATCCAAAATTTGTAGTTGAAGCTGCGTTGCCTGAAATTAATAAATGGCGCGAGTTCCTCGCGGACATAAAAGGAAATAATCCTGAAGGAAACAAAGTTGAGCTTGATGTCAATAATGCGGAAATCGAAAAGCAATTTTCTGCATGGATGGATTTTTGGAGTCCTGGCAATCATGATGACAGAACATTGGCAATTGTCTTTTAAGTAATTGAAGTTGGAAGAACCTAACACTTGCCATATAATACTTGAGTATAGATTTAGAGTGATACTCAGGTTGTACAATAAAATAAGTTAATAATTATAGTGTGAGTTATTTAAGTCATTTTTCAAATAGTGTAGGGACAAATGTAAAGTCAGTTTCCTCTATTGTTCATCCTGGTAAAAACTATCAGTATGTTGACAATGGTGAACCTATGCGCGGGGGAATGAAAGACGTATATTTTGCTCCGGACAAATCTTATGTAGTTGCCTTTTACCGTGACAAGCAAGATTACAATAGCAGGGAGCGATTAAAGAAAATTGTAAGTCAGTACTATGATAGTTTCTTCAACCGCGAAGGTGGTGAATATTATAAAGAGTTGTATTGCTGGCCAACCGATTTAGTGGAGACAGATGGAAAAGTCGGATTAATTGTTCCTTCTTACAATCAAAATTTCTTCTTCGAGAAAGGATACGCTGGCAGTGCTGGAATCAAAGGAAAAGAAAAACAAGGGTTGTGGTTTGCTTCTGCAAAATTTAGAAACAAAGCTTTTGCGTTAAGACTTGATGAATCTGAACTTGCCTCCTGGTTAAGCTACTTTCAAATCTGTGTAAAAATTGCAAGAGGAGTAAAACGACTCCATGCTGCGGGACTTGCACACTCAGATTTATCTTATAAAAATGTTTTAGTTGATCCCGTTAGCAAATCGGCAACCATTATAGATATTGATGGATTGGTAGTGCCGGGTTTGTATCCTCCTGATGTTATTGGCACTGCCGATTTTATAGCACCGGAGGTGTTAGCAACAAAGCACTTAGAACTTAGAGATCCTAAACGCAAGCATGCTAACAGAACAACTGATCTTCATGCCCTCGCGGTAATGATTTATATGTATTTGCTTTATCGTCATCCGTTGAAAGGAGGCAAAGTAAACTCGTTGGATACGGAGCAGGATGATTTATTATCGATGGGTGAAAAAGCTTTATTCATTGAACATCCTATTGATAAATCTAATCGCCCAAAGCTTGATCAGGTTTCGAAGTGGGCACTTCCCTGGGCTGACGTTAACAAACTACCGTATACGTTAACAGGTCCTTATTTAAAAGATTTATTTGATCATGCTTTTATTCGTGGATTACATGATCCAAACATGAGACCTAATGCGGACACTTGGGAGCAAGCACTTTTAAAAACAACGGATCTGATGCAGCCTTGCAGCAATAAGCAATGCGATCAAAAGTGGTTTGTTTTTGATAATACGGCTGCGCCAAGATGCCCATTTTGTGGAACGGCTGTAAAGGGTACGTTGCCGGTATTGGATTTGTATTACCAATTTAAACCAACGGTCTGGAAACCTGAAAACCATCGGTTAATGGTATACAACAATCAATACCTTTTTCAATGGCATGTGAATAGAAACGTAGTAAGGAATGAAAAACTAACGGTAGAGCAGAAAGTGCCGGTGGGTTATTTCACTTTTCATCAGGGCAAATGGGTGCTTGTAAATCAGAAACTAGCGGCACTAAAAGATCTGACAGAAGATAGAGAAATACCAATAGGTACAATGATCGACATCACAGATGGTAAACGTTTATTGTTATCCAATGAAGATGGAGGCCGAATTGTAGTGATTACCATGGCGAATAAATAGGCAATTGCAGCCTGGTCACTTGCCGTAACAATTATAAATATCAGATGAAGATTTAAACTGTAAATACTATGAAACTAAAACCTGCCGGAATTCTTATTGTACTTTTAATTATAGGTGTTCTTGGCTACATGGCACTTAAGCCGAAACAAGCCGGAACGCAAAGAAATAATTCGACTGAAATATCTAAAACTACACCGGCGGAGAAAACTGCCACACCGGAAGACAACTCTGCCACGGGTACGTCTGCTGCTGAATCAGGTAGTGCGCGAGAATTTAATTTTGTACCAGAAAAGCCGGAAAACCCAACACTAAGAGGAGTTGTAGAAGTTGGTGCTGCAGGATTCAATTCATTCGTGATTAATATGGATGAGCAAAAGCGCTGGGAAATTGTAACGAAAGATTTTGGAGAATCACTGGCTTATGAAGGTTTAGCTACAACTGAAGATATAAGGGCCGGTCTGAAAAAATACATTGCATCAATGTTTGATAAGGGTGTTGCCAAAACAGATATGCATTTCGTGATTTCTTCTGGTGCACAAAAGGAACCTAAGACTAAGATCATTGCTAATGAATTAAAGAAGATGGGTTATGTAGTAAATCTGGTAACGCCAGATGAGGAAGCAAAGCTGGCATTCAGAGCAACTGTGCCACCTGCTTTTGCCGATAACTCTTTTATGGTAGATATAGGCTCTGGAAATACAAAAGTTTCCTGGGATGAAAATGGCACTTTAAAAACTTTGGAATTGCCGGGAGCAAAGTATTACGAGAAGGGTGTATCAGATGAGGAGATATACAATCAAGTAAAAGAACAGATCAGCAAGTTACCCGAAGGCAAAAGAAATATGGGTTTTATCATCGGTGGCGTTCCGTTCACGCTAGCTAAACAACACCGTCAGGGAGAAGAGCGTTACACAGTTTTAAAAGAGCCGCAAGCTTATAATGCTGCTGATAAAAAAATGGCCTCTGGTCTCACCATTTATAGAGGTATTGTTGATGGGGTTAAAACTGACACTTATGTATTTGATTGGGACGCCAACTTCACTATTGGATTTCTATTAGGTCTCAGAAAATGATTCAATCATGAGTTTTCTGAAACAACTTTTAAATCCGTTTGTCGAATTTGAAGAGGATAAACAAAAAGATGAAGGAGCAAAGAAAAAACCGTCTGCTCCTTCATCCACTGCTTTCCCACGTGCACCCCTACCTACAACTCCAGAAGGAAATGTCTCCCATCCCTTAATAGATAATCCTAAAGCTGTAAAAGACCCTGCAGATCAAACGCCTACTTATAATCCTTCGGGCACTTTAGCTATCGCTCTACCGGAGCATGTTCAATATTTTGAGAGATTGATTAACGAGGCAAACGCCAATAACCCAATGTTTCATGGTGCAGATTATAAGGAATTTATAGACAGCAAAATTGATATTGATGACATTGCAGATGAAGCCCTGAAGTATAAGACTGCTTTTAATGTTTTAAAAAATACCGGCCTCACAAAAGAAAAACTACTACAAACCGGTTACGAATACTTAAATCTGATTGGTCGTGATCTAAATAACTTCCAAGGTGCACATTCAATACAATACAGAAAGGAATTAGGTCAAAAGGAACAGCAAATACAAAAGAAAGCGGAAGAGCTGCAGTCTCTCCAACAACGTGTTAATGCACTAAAATCAGAAATAAATATACTTACTCAGGAAGTCAACATCGCTAAAGACAAACTCAATACAGTAAAAAGCTCATTCCTTTTAGCAGGCGAAAGGAAGCAAACTGAAATTGAAAACGAATTGAAAAAAATAGAACAATATTTTTAGCATTAAGGTCAGTATTAGTTTGGCAACCACCGACTTGTCAGCTGAAATTTTTTCAGTGTAAGACTTCCTGACAGTGTCACAAAAAATCGCAACTGACATTTCATCGCTATAAAGTGTCATATTGAACTTTTTAAAGGACTTTGCATAAATTTTGTTATGCAATTTTTTGAGTCACTTAATCAACTTAAAGACCATGAAGCTACTTTTAAAAAAGTATGGTCTTTCTGCCAGGCGGAGGACCATTGAAAAATTAAAACACTTTTTTTCGTATACAAATGGTGTATTAGTCATCCTGATCATTGCATCTATTTCACTTTTCTCTTGTGAGAAAAAGCAGGATCATAATTCCACGTTGTTGAAAAGTAAAAATGAGGCTACGTCTGATACTTTAGATAAACCTAAAGTCAGTATCCAGGTCAATAAACGTTTTGATGATAAAGGCAATATGATTGGGTTCGACTCAACATATTCATCTTACTACTCCAATAGGGTCGGAGATACTGCGCGGCTGGAAAGCTTAATGAACCGCTTCGATTCGTATTTTAACCGAAACAATTCTACTTTCTTTCAAAACGAGTTTAAGCCGCTATTTTTCAACGACTCCTCTAGGTCCCGATTCTTTGAAGATGATTTTTTCTTAAAACAATACGAGCAAAATGATCATTACTTCAAAGACATGGTGAAGAGAATGGACTCGATTAAAAATCATTTCTACCATGAGCACAACAAGAAACAAAACAATTCGAAATATTTATAAAAGTTATCATCAGAAAGGAGGACTTAACTATGAAACTAATGTTTAAAAATCCTAAGACGAATCATCAAAACCAAAAATCAAAAGGTGATGAATACCGTTTAAGTATTCCGCCAATGTTTGACGATTTTTTTACAAGAGATCTGCTGCACCCAACTTTTGGCAATACAGGAGTTTCCACTCCGGCAGTAAATATTATAGAGACAGCCGATGATTTTCGAATGGAGATGGTTGCCCCTGGCATGAGGAAGGAAGATTTCAAAGTGACGTTGCATGACAATACCTTAACGGTTTCTTATGAACATGCAGACAACCGGGAAGGTGAAAGAAAGGATTGGAATTACACCCTACACGAGTATAACTATCATTCCTTCGAGCGTAGCTTCACTTTACCAGAAACAGTTGATGTAGATAAAATTCAAGCAAAATATCAGGACGGTATTTTAAACCTGACCATTCCGAAAAGGGAAGAAGCCAGGAAAAAACCTTCGGTACAAATTAAGATTTCGTAATCACTTTACTTCGAAAAATATAGTGATAATATAATAAACATGTTTAACCAATTTTAAAAGGAGGACAATTATGAAAACTTTAGTAAGAAACAACGGAAACCTATTTCCGGCAACTTCGTCTTTGTTGAATGATTTCTTCACAGACGATTGGTTTAATTCTTCTCTTTCCAACTGGAGGTCATCGGGTGCAACACTTCCTGCTGTCAATGTGAAAGAGACGAATGAGGAGTTTATGATTGAGGTTGCGGCTCCTGGGATGAAACGAGATGATTTCAAAGTCGAGCTTGACGACAACATGCTTACTATTTCTTCACAACTTGAGAACAAGCATGAAGAAAAAGATCAAAATGGTAATTATACGCGCAAGGAATTTAGCTATCAATCATTTCAGCGAAGCTTCACACTTCCAAAAGACAAAGTAGAAGGAGAAAACATCGCTGCACGATATGTAGATGGTATCTTGCACATATCAGTGCCTAAGAAGGAAACAGCTAAAGTTAAACCACCAAAACAAATTGATGTTTCTTAATGGCACGGTTGTCTTAAAATACAAACATCACTGAGTACTTCATTGTTTCTATAGTTGCTTAATAACTACTAGCACCCTTAACCAAAACCTGGACAAACTTAAGGGTGCTACTTGTTTTCTGACTGCTAATGGTATCGTTGCTAAACGAGATATTTAATTTGTGAGGACTTTAAATCGCACCATCATTCTGGAACGGGCAGGTCAACCAAAATCATTGTGCCTTTTCCAAGTTGACTTTCTATTCCAAATGTTCCTTTAAATAAATTCACTTTTGATTGTATGGTATTAAAACCAAAGCCTGGAGAGATATCTTCTTTTTTCATTCCTTTTCCGTTGTCCTCGACAATAATATTCAGGGAATCTTTGTGATGTATGATTTGAATACGAAGTGTTGAGGCATTCGAATGCTTGATTACATTTTGGACAAGCTCCTGACAAATTCTATAAACTGATACTTCAATTTCTTCAGATAACCTCCGTTCCAATCCGAGGATCTGCAAGTCAACATCCAATTGCTCGGAAGCATTTACTTGTCCTACGAAAGTCTGTAAAGCAGATTGAAGTCCAAACCTGCCAAGTGAAACAGGTACCATGTTGTGAGATATCTGACGCAACTCGTGAATGGCCTCATCTAACAATTTAAGGCTATCATTGAAACGTGAAGATTTTTCAGGAACCCTGACTGTGAAATCTTCCTGCAGTCCATTAAAACGCAACCGTACACTCGACAAAAGGGAACCTAGACTGTCATGCAAATCGCTGGCAATACGTTTGCGCTCGTTGTCTTGTGTTTGTACCAAAGCCTTGAGGTGAGCATCTTTCTGTGCTTCTATCACAGACGATAACCTTTCCTTCTCCTTCATTTCCGTTCGGATGTCTTCATTCAGTTTTATAGACCGCTCGTGAATGCGCGCGTTTTCAATGATTACAGCGCCCTGATTTGCAGTGATGCGCACCCATTTTACGCGTTCCTGCACATACCAGTTCTTTGCGTAAATATTTTCGAGATAGATCACCATAGAGAGATGGCCGCTTATGGTAACAGGAAGTATTAAAAAAGATTGCACACCTCTATTATGAATTGCATCAAAGTCACGCATGCCTTTTTCACTTTTCAAGTCATTCACCACCACAGTATTTTGCGACTTAAGCGCCATCAAAATCATTGAAACAGGAATGCTGGTAGGTTTCTCCGATAATCCGTATAGTAGTGGTAACTCATCATACCAAATACGATCACCATTATCCTCGACCAACTCTACCACGACATGTGATGATCCTGAAATTCTTAAAAGCAAGACCATAAGTTTCTTGACCAGCGATGCAACTTCCATATCTCCACTGAGTTCGTATTGAATGGTCTCTATGTCCATTTCAAGAGTGAAAGCCCTATCCCGTGAAAGAATTGCTTCAAATTGTTGCTTAAGTTGTTTTGCTTTCGCGATAGCACCCCAGATATTGAAACAGTTAATGGCGGAAAGGAAGTGATTGCGTGCGCTACTTTCTGCACCTTGGACGGTCAGTAAGTATTTCGCCCATAGTTCATGCGTGATAGCGTAGTGATAAATATTTGAACCTGATTCATCCAACGACTTCTGGAAATATTGAGAAGCTTCTAAATCATTTCCCTGAAGCCTTGACCATTCTGCATTAAGTAATAGCCATCCTGGCTCATAGTTGGAAGGCGCATGATTTCTCCAGGTATTAAAGGATTTTAATACGTCATTGATTTTGATTTCTAATGCCTTGCACGTATCGGTTGAATAGTTACCCCAATTTTGAGTAACGGACAAGAACCAAATCATTAAGTTCGCTGGCAATAAAGGAGAGCCTTCCTGTAACTTTCTATTGTCATGCGCTTCGTCTGCAGCTTTAGCTGCAAGCTCATAATGACCAAAGAGAAAATAGTAACGGGCCCAAACATAGTTTCTGTAAAACTTCTCTTCCTGAATGGTGAGCTGTGCTGCAAGCGATGATGGTTGTTGCCTGGGAATGGAAAACACAGCACTTTCTCCTGTCAAAAACTTGAGTAGGCTTTTTTGATAATGGGTAATGTAATAGGTAAGTTCAGTACCAGGGTGTGATTCTTCGAAATTCAATTGCACCAGGTCTTTCAACGGAAGGCCAGAAATCACATGAAGGTTTAGCTGATGTGTTTTTAAAATATAAAGTCCAATAAAATCCTCTGCCTTTATTCCTGCATCCGCGGCTTCTTCGAGAAATATTTTACTTTCAGAGAATGCTTTTTTCCAAGGCTGTATATAGAAAGCATAAACACCAAACACCCTGCAACGTAAGGTTATATCGTTCGTTGACTGATTAAATTTTAAACCTTTGGTTCCGAATTCAAATCCCTTTTCAATGTCACCTGAAATAATAAGCATTCTACCATACGACACGTAGCCAATCGCCTTTACTACTGAAATTTTATCTGTTCCTGAGCGCAGCACGATTTGCAATGCGGCCCAGGTCATGAGTACATCGGAAGTATGGTGCAGACCCATGCCGCCTACGTACAATAATTTTAAGATGGCTTCATTATAATCAGTATTTAAAGAAGCATGTTGTAAAAGCTCCTGCTGATTCTCCTCCTGTTTGGCAAGTAAGTATTTTAACTTCTCAAGCTCCGATTGCAAGAGATCTTGATCAAGCGGTAATTCAAGGCCGAGCTGGCTGAGAATTTCCTTAAGGATCAACACTACTTTTCGATATCGACCGAGGTGGTTATTGATGGTTACTTTCAATTCAAAAACCTTAGCACGCTTTAACGAATCTGTTGTTCGCTCAAGCAGATAGTCTAAATGTATTTCCGCAAGATCATATTCACCTAGATAGTATTCGATTCGGGCGCGGTCCATGTATACAAGCCAGACTTGTTCACACACCTGTTCCCACGGGCATTCCTTGAGCAACTCTGCACTCATCTTTAAAAAGTATCGAGCTTGATCAAATGCCTTATCCTGATGTAAAATTTTTCCTGCGTTGTAATTTAACGTCGCGGCTACCTGAAGTTTTCCGTCTGCTTTAACGCGATCCAATGAGTGATTAAAACTTGTGGCCATGAGAATAATCTCTGTGGTGCTAAGTCGATCGAGTCCTCTTAAATAAAATAAATTTGCAATTTTATAGTGAAACTCAAGTTTGTGGCTATTGCTGAGGTCATTATAGATCATTTCGCCAATGTGCATCTCTGAAAATCGAACTTCATTTTCATCAGGCTCAAGCAGACCAGCTTCGCGCGCTTCATTTAGGAGCACCTTCATCAGCAACTTATCGCCCTGCAACCAATCAAGAATAATCGGCCGGTTAAAACGACCCATGCAGGCCATCATGCATAAGACCTTATATGCAGGGGTGGAAAGTTTCTTTACACTTTCCAGTAACATGCGTTCAGCATTTCGACCAGTGTACTGAATATTGATAGCCTCCGCATCACAATGCCATGTACTTCCTACCAGCCATATTAAATCGGTGTTTTTTAAACTTTCGAGCAGGGCTTGCAGGTGGGATGGGTTTCCATCGGTGAGTGTGCAACAAGTGTCAATCAACTCCTTACTGCATTCACCTGACAAAGTCATCTCTAAAAACAGCTGAACTTCGTTTCTATTGAGACCTTTAATTAAGATGTTCTCAAATCTTATTTTTTTAAAGTGAAGCTCTTCTGCGAGTTGTCCTAACAAACTGATCTTATTCTGTGGTGCACGGCATGCACCTACCCAAATCAATTTTTCAGCCGGCAAATTTAACAATAGGTATTTTAATAAATTGATACCAGATGCATCGATCCACTGTAAATCATCAGTAAAAAGAAAAACGGGTTGTTTGTAATAATCAACGAGAAATTCGAACAGCTTTTTGAATAGGGGATATAACTGATTTTCTATTGTTAGTAGAGAGCGTTGTGGAAATAACGATTCCTTGCCGGAAATCAACGAGAGCTCTGGTATGTAATCCGTCAGCAAAAGAAAGCTGTCACCAAGATACTCCTTCAGGCTATCAGAAAAATTATGGAGTTCCGTTTTGCTTGATTCATTATATATTTTACTCAGGTAGTCAGAGATACAATATTTAAAACCAAAGTAAGGTATGTTTTGATGCTGCTGGTGATGCCTAGCAATGAGAACAGGATGTGTGTCTTCTAATTTCTGCAGATAATTTTCAATGAAAAATGTTTTCCCGGTCCCTGTATAACCAGAAACAAGTACGCCACACAAAGATTGGTTTCCATTCATCCGGATCTGGCGAACAAAGCCGTCCAGTTGATGGCTGATTTTCATCTCTGCAAAAACTTTTTGACGCAACAAATAAACGTTGCGCCCGTATTCTTTTTTCATAGAACTATTTACGGCAATACATTTATAATATAAATAAGTTTAAGCTGCTGCCAAAATAAGAACAACCCTTCTTCTAAAAAGATATTAGAACAAGGGTTGTAAAATCACGGGATAAAGGGTCAAGTTGTTATTGGAATTGAAACTTAGTCAGCATGAGGAACCGCTTCTCCTTTTATGGCATCATATAATACCTGTTGGATTTTAGTCCGTGTATTCAACTGATATAATCTTGTATTGTCTCTTGTTGGGTTTACACGATTAGAAAGAAAAATATATAATAGTCCTGTTTGCGGATCCATCCAGATCATTGTTCCTGTAAATCCTGTATGACCGAAGCTTAGTGGGCTTGCATCTTTTGCTGCGTTATTATTCTCACCAAGGTATTCGAAATTAGGCTTATCAAAACCTATTGCTCTTCTGTTATTGTTTTCAGGAAATTGATAGCGCGTCCAATCTTTTACTGTTTCAGCTTTGATGTAACGCCTGCCACCATATTCTCCCATATCAAGATACATTTGCATGAGCTTAGCCAGGTCGTTAGCATTTGAAAACAAACCCGCATGCCCTGATACACCGCCTAGCATAATGGCGCCTTCGTCATGTACTGTTCCATGGATGGGTTCATGTCTGAAATAGTAATCATGTTCAGTAGGAACAATTTCATGCTTGGAGAATCTTGTGGAGGGATTATATGTAACGGTAGATGCGCCCAGAGGAGCATAGAAATTTTTTTGAATGTAAGTCGGGAAATCTTCTTCTATCATGCTTTCAACAACACGTGGTGCGAGGATGAAAAAGAAATCAGAGTATACATATTTCTTTTCAGGCTGCAGCGGAGATTTTCGAATTCCTTTTACGATCTTGTCTGGATAGCCTCTGTGCAAGTACATTTTTTCCTTGAGCTTGATGGGAAATCGTTTCGAAGAATCGTTTTTTATAGTTGCCCGTTTATAGTTGCCATTCTTTTTCAAAGTATTTTTCCAGAAAGGTATCCAGGGTTTAAAGCGTGCTTGATGTGTGAGAATATCATGCATCGATATTTCAGCTTTGTTGGATCTTTTAAACTTGGGAAGATAATCACTAAGTGTGGCATCAAGTTTAAAAGCACCTTCATCATGAAGTTTCATCAATGATGGAAGTCCGGTAGATACTTTGGTTACAGAAGCCAGATCATAAAGATCTGTAGGCTTAACTTTAACCGTATCGCTATAGTCATGGTATCCGTAAGACTTATGGAACACTACTTTTTTATCTTTTGCAACCAATACCTGACACCCTGGAATAGCCCGGAGCGTCATTGCCTGGTTCACAAGTGAATCAATACCTTTCGCGAGAATTTCCGAATCCATGCCGGCATCTTCTGGTGTTGTATATTTAAAACGGATATTCCCTTGAACATCAATTCCGTCTCCTGCAATAAATTTCTCTCCTATACTAACAGGCAGTCTGCCACTCGCACTTACTCCTCCGAAAATAAGCTGCGCCGCTAATTCCTCAGAATGAATATTATCCTGATAGGAAACAATGAGGCCATTTGCATTTTCAATAGAATGTAGTTTATCAAGCACATAGGGATTTTTGAATACCGAAATAATAGTATTCTTTTGAGTTGCAAGTGCACTTATGAAATTCAATACCGGTTCTGCAAAGCTTATTCTGTTCAACGGCCTGTTGCCTTCATCGTGGACGCCTGCAATAATTACATTATAATTTTTAAGTTGTGCTTTTAGGGAATCGATATAGGCAATACTGGCCTCTTTAGAAACAAAGAAATGTTCAACTGCAGTGTATAAGCCTAATGTTTTTTGAAAAGGAGTTGTCTTGTTACTGCCAAATGAAATTGATGCAACGCGAAGGGTATCTAATCCTTGTAAGGGGATTAAGTTGTGATCGTTCTTCAGTACAGTTAGGGAAGCTTCAATCAAATCACGATTCAGTAGTTTGGCCTGAGGTGTATTAAGATCATGTGCAATGTTTGTAACTTGTACAGGTTGATAGTCGTGCAAGCCGGCAGCATATTTTACGGCCAGAATCTTACGACACTTTTCATCAATTTCTTTTTGGCTGATCGTCCCTTGCTTGATGGCCTTCCTGATTTCTGAAATAGCTAATGCTACGTCTTCAGTCAACTCAAGAAGATCATTGCCGGCCAGTATTGCATTTTTATCAACAATACCAGGAGCATTATTAGAAGTGACACCCTTCATATTCATGGCATCAGTCACGATAAGTCCCTCAAATCCTAAATCTTTTCGCAGAAGATTTGTGATGATCTTTTTTGATAAGGTAGACGGCAAAGCAGAAGAGTCAAGTGCTGGGATGTTTAAATGTGCTACCATCACGCCACCAATGCCGGCTTTAATAATTTCCCGGAAGGGATAAAGTTCAAGCGAATCAAGTCGTTCACGCGAATGATTGATCTGAGGCAACGCATAATGCGAATCTGTACCAGTGTCACCATGACCTGGAAAATGTTTTGCAGTGGTAAGAATGCCGTTGTCCTGCATTCCTTTCATATATGCGATTGCTTTTCGAGCTACGTTATTTTTGTCTTCACCAAAAGAGCGAAAATTGATAACCGGATTATTAGGATTGTTATTAACATCAACAACAGGTGCAAAATTTATATGAATGCCAGCACGCTTAAGTTGTCGTGCTACTTCTGCACCCATGCGATAAATCAGGCTGTCATTTTGAATGGCACCTAATGTCATTTGAAACGGGTAGCTTATGGTACTGTCTAGTCGCATGCCTACTCCCCATTCTGCATCCATTGCAATAAGCAGCGGAACTTTCGACACTGTCTGATAGGCATTGGTAAGACTTGCTTCTCTGCCTGGTCCTCCCTGAAAGAAAACCAGTCCACCAATTTTTTGTTCTTGAATCAATTTTAATATCTCCTTCTTATGTTCGTTGTCGCGATTTGAGTACGCCGCCACCATAATGAGTTGCGCGATGCGTTCGTCAGCACTTAGCGTTTGAAACACGGAGTCAACCCATTTGTGATTCGAGTATTGCAAAAACGTTGGACCAGCGCCATTTAACTGACCGAAGGCAGATAAGGACACGAATGATAAAAAAATGATAGAAGCGAAACGCAATAGTCTTTTCATAATTGGAAAGTAGAAGCAATTGAAATAGAAACTTCAGGATTAATTAAATTCTTTTAAAGCAAATTGTTATCGGTGGCTTAATTCATTTGTGCATTACATATTGGTGTTAGGGCAGTATGATGTTACATAAAAAGGCCCTCCCCAGGCGAACCCGAAGAGGGACCAATTAATCCCAAACCAAATTCTTAATTCAAATTAACGTCCGATCGCATCCGTTTTTATTGATTGAGTGATTCATTTTACCAGCCAGGGGTTTGAGTAAGGGTATAACCTCTCTCGCCATATTGACTGATTTCGTTATTGCCTAAAGGAGCCAGATAAACCCTTTCGCTAAATGCATCTCTGTTTGCAACATTCTCCGGCATGTAAAAACCTACCATATCTGTCTTATTAGATCCGTTATAAGTAACAACAGTACCATCAGCTTTTTTTACTTTAAGAATATTTGCTTTTGAAGCAACAAGGAATGCTGGAAATTGGGCAGGAAAATCAACCCATGGTCCTAGCAAGACATCAGGGTTAGTACTAGCATTCATATATTCAATCTTTTTCCACCGCTTAAGATCCAGGAGACGGGTATGTTCAAACACAAATTCCATCCTTCGCTCTCTACGAATTTCCCAAAGCAACGGAGCGACTGACGGATCACGATCCGGATCGTTAGGTATAGCAGTAAGCATTAACGGAGCAGTCTTCACAACACCTTTTTCAATGGCTTGTTGATCAAGCGGACGATTGCGAATTGCATTTATTGAGACGTCAACATCAGCTTGCGTTACAGCAGCACCTCCTATAGTTTCCAATTCGGCCTTTGCCTCAATCGAATTCAGAACAACTTCCGCCAAGCGCATTACAGGAGCATCGTTAGTATTTGTATTTGATCCGTACTTAGACGGATAGGTTCCGCCGGCATAAGTAGGACCATCCCTGTCGATAAACTTATCAGCGTAAAGTAGCGTTGCAGATTGCGACCTGGGCGCATCCCAAAAGGTAGCTTCAAAACGAGAATCACGGGTTAGTTGCAAGGTTTTAACATCAAATTTATCAGCATTGAGCACGGTCGAGTATTGGTAAGGCTGTCCGTCAGTAGTAATAAATGCTTTTACCAGGTCAAGATTTGCTGCTGGCGTTTGGCTTTCTGTAATGTTGGAGTAAGACGCTATACTATGGGTTACGCCTAAAGCTGCATCATATTGTCTATACATAAGCACTTCGCGATTACCATCCAGGCTCTCTGATCCAAATAAGGCACGGAAACTACTTCCGAAATTCCATTTGCCAGCTTTCATCACAAGATCTGCTGCCCTCACTGCCAACTCTAAGTATTGTTTTGCTTTTTCTGGATTGCCGAGATGATATTTTTGCCACGTACCTTCGAACAACATAAAGCGTGAGATGAACCCGGCTGCGATGTACTTGTTCAGGTATTGGGTGTTGCTGTTATCCAGCAAACGCATGTTATCTAGTACATATACAAAATCATCATACACTTTATCCATCACCAAGGTTCTGTCCTCTCTGTCTTTATATAACTCATTTTGTTCTGTTTCACTTAGTACGTGATCGTAGTAAGGCACATTTCCAAAAACACTCACTAATCGGCTATATTCATAACCTCTGAAGAACTTAGCGACAGCACTCCAATGGAGATACGCTTCATCATTCAGGTAGGTACCCTTCATTCCTTCTACATGTTTCAGCATCATGTTTGATTTTCTCACCCAGGCAAAGTTCCAGGTAGGACCGGCATATGTTGTTAGCCATGACGTTGTTGGTGGCACTTCTCTGAGCTCCCCTCTTGTAGGTGGTGCTTGAGTTTCAAAACCCGCTTGCTTTCCTGCGGATGTTAAATCATCCGAAAAGGTATATCCACGAAGTGGTGTAAAATCAAGGCCAAACCCGCTATTATATCCAACAAAGTAGTTGGTGTAAAAACCGTTGGCAAATAGCCTTACGCTATTTTCAGTTGTCCATAAAGGCTCTTCTTCCATTTGTGTTAATGGCGGCCTGTCGAGGAAGTCTTCACAACTGCCAAGAACAAGCGCAATCGCTAATAGTATAATTGAATATTTTTTCATGATTTGTTTGGTTTTAGAAGCTCAGTTGAAGACCTACTGATGCGCTTTTGAAAGTTGGAACCCCAACGCCTGTCCGTCCTGAATTGTAATTTGTCTCATTCCACATCGAGTAGCCAGTGACAACTTCAGGGTCAATCGGAAGATCACCAAGATGGTGGAAGGTGAAGAAATTCTCTAACGATCCATAGACACGAAGTTTTGTTAAGTGAACGCGCTCTGCTAGAGGTTGAGGTAAAGTATATCCCAACGTAATATTCTTGATTCTCAAATACGCCATGTTAAGCAGATACCTTGTTTGTGGCTGCATATTTAAAGTAGTGCCACTGCCTGCCTGGTTGTATGGTCTTGGATAGAAAGCATTTGTTCTGTCCTCACGCCAGAAGTTGCCAGCAAAGGCTTGCGGCATTGCACCATCGGCTGCATTAAACCCTGGGATGGCCAGAAAACCCTCTCCCCAAATTTCTCTTTGTCCTATACCTTGGAAGAAAATACTAAAATCAACGCCTTTAAAATCTGCTCCGGCCCTGAAACTATATTCAAACCGTGGAGTGGAATTACCGATAACTTTCAGGTCACCATGATCATCAGTTAATCTGTTCCCATCATTAATTATTCCGTCTCCATTCAAGTCCTTGAACTTAACATCGCCAGGCCCGAATCTGAAGTTACCGGATTGGAGCTCTTCCTGCGTTGGGCTACTCTCATCCGCAAGCTGATTTATTGTTATACCGTTTACAACGGTAGGTACTAATGCTCCATTAGCATCCACCGCAAAGTCTTCAGCCTGATACAGGCGTTCCGTTTCATATCCCCAGATCTCTCCATATGTTCTGCCTACATACCATGAAGGTGCAGAAACGGTCCCAATACTCTTGGTGCTACCGTATCGCGTGATCTTGGTTACAGCGTCAGCAAATGTACCTACAAAATTTAGCCGAAGGCCATTGTTGAACTGATGCGTGTAGTCAAGCTGGAGTTCAATACCTTTTGTTCTTAATGATCCGAAATTGCCTTGGGGTGCCTGGTTTCCAAAAGTTGCGGGAACACCTTCCATTGGGACAATCATATTCTCTGTATCGCGCATGAACCAGTCAAATGCAAGTCCTAAAGCACCGTTAAGCACACGTACATCTGCGCCTATGTCTAGCGTTGTAATGTCCTGCCATGTTACTGATGGCAAAACTGCAAGGGGGGTACCGTATCCAGCAGGTGCAGGAGCAATTGTAGGGGCACCGAATTGAAACAGTTTAACGCCTGATATCGCATAATTAGTAAGGCCGCCATTTAATAATGATGAGTAAAGGTTGTTAGGCACTGACTGATCTCCGATCGTCCCCCACGATCCGCGTACCTTAAACTCATCAAGGAAAGAACTTGCCCAATCCATCCACGACTCTTCACTTACACGCCAGCCTGCTGAGAACGATGGGAACCATCTCCACCGCAGATCTTCCGGAAATTTGGAAGTCGCATCGTACCTGAGGTTGGCCTCTAACAAATACTTCTCCTTGAAGTTATAGTTAACGCGACCAAAGAATCCCAATTGAGAATCCCAATACTCTGTTCCGCCAGCTGTTTGCGTACCTCCGGCAAGATCGAACTGTGGATTTGAAAAATCTGCCAATGCTGTAATTTGCGACCAGTTGGAGGCATACCTATAGCCTACTCTGTTCATACCCAGCATAAACTTTAAGTTCTGAACATCGTTGAAATTCAAATCATAAGTTGAATACAGGTTGATGGTATTCCTTTGATCGTTCTGTGTTGACCGATAAATATGATCAGGGTTAGAACCTGCAGCTGTATAGGTAGTTTGATTCAATTTGTAGGCCGGCATTGCGCCATCATCAGTGGAGGCTACTACTTCACCGGCACCATTAACATAAACTGGATTTCCGTTTCCGTCAAGCTTAGGAACTGCCGCGCTCCAGGAATCGCCTGCTGTAAAGCGAGTACCAGGTCTCTTGTTGATATACTCCTCGTTGGCGTGTGTAAAATCGAATTTGATGGTCCATTGTTTCAGCGGAGTAATTGTTAAACCGCCATTCAATGTTGAATAATTTCTCTCCTGGAATGCAGTATTTGCAGCTGCAACTTCGTAGGCAGGACTCCTGATAGGATTGCCATCCTCAGTAGTCATCGGATAGGTAGGTGCCCAACGGTACACATATAACCAGGGATCGGCAGTTGTTGAGTTAGTCGCATATGCATAATTCTTTACGCGCTTAGAATAAATCGCTCCAATATTGAACTTCAACCAATCATTCACTTCAGTACCAATTTGAACAGATCCATTGTAGCGATTAAAGTCATCTTTTTTCGCAGGCTTCATCATGCCAGTCTGATCAAGGTAACCAAAACCAATATTGTAATTAGTTTTTCCGCTCATTCCATTCACAGAGAAATCATGGATCTGAGTAGGCGTCCACTCCTTGACCATGTATTCATAAGGGTCATAAGTTCTCAACCCAACTTTTAAATTATTTGCATCGACGTACCAATCGCGACCATACACCATGGGGTCGTTCGGCTTTACGATACCACCCCATTGCTGTTCCCATTCCCTTGCCTTTTCATAACCTTCACGTGTAACGTACCAAAATGCCCCAGCACGATTAGCGCCAACGCGCTCGGTGGCGAGAAGGGTGTATTCCATTGCATCAACTCCTCCCATTTTCATTTTCTTAGAAAGATTCTGGAAAGAAAGATTTCCTGAGTAGGAAACGGTGACACCTTCTTTGTTAGCACCTTTTTTTGTGGTGATCAGTATAACACCAAACGCACCTTTCGCACCATATATTGAAGCAGAGGCTGCATCTTTTAACACCGAAATTGATTCAATGTCATTAGGATTTATTAATTGAAGAGAAGGAATCTCAACGTTGTCTAACAAGATTAGAGGAGAAGCGCCTCCTTGCATAGAAGCAAATTGCCCTCTGATCCTAATAAGCGGATCAGAACCGATCTCACCACTTGGAACTACAATGTTTAATCCTGGCGTTGTTCCTTGCAATCCACGCCCAACATCTGCAATAGGTCTTGACGCGAGTACTTTCGTATCGACTGATGCAACTGCACCTGTAAGATTAGTTTTCTTTTGTTCTCCATAGCCAACAATGACTACTTCCTCAAGGTTTTGAAGATTTTCCTCGAGGGAAATTGTTAAATTATTCGAGTTGCCCACGGATTGCTCACGTGTTTCCAGACCAATGAAACTGAAAACAAGAACATCAGAGGGTTCAGCGTTAATAGAAAATTTACCGTCCCTGTCAGTTACAGTTCCTTTCGATTTTCCTTTCACTGCAACGGTCACACCAGGAAGTGCCGTATTGTCTACGGCACTAACAACAGTACCGGTTATTTCATTGTCCTGCGCAACACCCTGAAAATGGAATAGGAGAAAACCTATTATCCACAGGGAACATCGTAAAAAATTTTTCATGATTTGAATGGATTTTGTTGAGTTATTTGGTTGGATTTAGCAACACTTGAGGTTACCATTCAAATCTTCTTAAATCCCAAGGCAATTGCATCCCTGAAAATGGTGATTTAAGAATATCACTGTTTCTATTTCCGCTCCGGGATGAACATAGAGCACTACAAAATGAAGACGTAGAAGAAGGAAGTTGCTTTATCCGTTACAGGATTTTCACCAAACCACGTTTACCTCTGGTCTTAATTTTCGCAGGCTTACTGGCATTGCTTTCATTATGAAGTCTGTCAACAGCAGTGATGGTATAAGTGTATTGTTTTCTTTTCTCGGTGTTGCGATCGATCCATACCTGCGTAGCATAGTGCGTACGCTGCACAATGGCGATAATGTTAGCTGGATTTTCTAAGGTTACTGGTTTATTCTTCGCATGCCGATAGATTACGTAATATGCTGCATCGCTAGATGTTGAATCATTCCATTTTACTTCTACGCCGCTTCCTTGTGAACCACTAACACTTTCCATCAACGGAGCTGTAGGAGGCTCCGCATCGATCCAATCCATCGAAGGCACCAATGCAGGAAATTGGTAGACTTCTTTCAATTTCATGTTGATCGCGTTCTTGTCTTGCAGAAATATTTTAGCACTGAAGTACATGCTTCCTTTAGCCTCAACATGTCTACGGTTTAGGCTAATTTGATTTGTAAGTTCAGCTGGATTTTCCCAGCCCTTTTCGCCAACACGGTATGCTGCCTGGCCGATGTAAAGATGTTTACCATAGGTATGGTTACTCCACCAATCGAGTAGCACACTATAGTCTGCGACTTTGAAGCCGATATTCCAATAGAGCTGTGGTGCTACATAATCTATTGATCCTTCTTTTATCCATTTTAAAACATCTGCATACAAATCATCATAGTTCGATTGCCCTGCTTGTGTATCAGAACCTTCCGCATCTTTATCCTTATTACGCCAGATACCAAACGGACTTATTCCAAATTTTACATGTGGCTTTTCTAGCTTAATTCTTTTTGAAAGTTCTTCTACGAATAAGTCAACATTGTTGCGTCTCCAATCATCACGAACAGGATAAGTGTTTAGTCCATACGCTTCATAAGAACAACTGTCTGGAAATGTTTCATTGGCAATGCGATAAGGATAAAAGTAATCATCGAAATGAACAGCATCGAGATCGTAGTGCTTCACAGTTTCCATAATGGATTGCAATACAAATTTCCTTGCTTCAGGTTGGCCTGGATCATAATACCATTTTCCACTGTATTTTACGAACCATTCAGGATGAGCGTATATTGGATGCGTATCAGCAAATAGAAACTTGTCATTCATGCTTACGCGATAAGGATTAAACCATGCATGAAACTCTAGCCCTCTCTGCCTCGCCTGTGCGATCATAAAAGTTAGCGGGTTATAATATGGCTCAGGAGATTGCCCTTGTTTCCCCGAAAGATATTCGGACCACGGTTCGTATGATGAGGGATAGAACGCATCACCCGCGGGACGCACTTGAACAATTACTGCATTCATTCCGACATCCTTTAGGACATCCAGTAATTTCACGAACTGTTCTTGTTGCTCATGTGCACTTAAGCCTTTTTGTGATGGCCAGTCAATATTGGCGACAGTAGCAATCCATGCTGCACGCAGTTCTCTTTTCGGATTCGTCTGGGCGCAAGCAAAATTCGTAATCAATAGAAAGACCATTGTTGAAATGGCCAGGGACAGAAATGTTTTGAGCATTATAACATCGGAACTTTCATACAATGATATTTCACGAGTCCATCCATAGGGTGCTGTAAAATCCTTTCTATTGTGATACCGAGGCTTTCGGCAGCTTGGGATAAGTACTTTTTGAAATTTAGGGCGACGGACCCCGTAAAGCTCACCTTAATATCGGTTCTATTGTGCGGATAACGCAACACATAATAGTGGAAGAAATTGTCGAAGTTATCCATGATAAGTTTTTTGCAGTCAGGCTCCTCGGCATACTTAAGAACAAAAGGAGTAAAGGACGCAAGAAAGCGATTTGGTAAGGATTTGTTATAAATATTGTCCAGGATCTGCGACCTTCCTATGTGATAGGTTTCCTCGAAGTCTTTCATAATGGCTGAAGGAAGCTTTTCCTGTAAGAGCAATGCAATAAAATCTTTGCAAATAACGGTGCCACTACCCCAATCCGAAAACATATATCCGAGAGAAGGAATGTTGTGCGTAATCGTGTAGCCGTTGTAAACACATGAGTTAGCACCGGTTCCTAAGATACAGGCAATGCCTTCATTTCTTTGTAAAAGGCTTCTTGCTGTTCCCAAAATATCCCCCGAAACCTCAGGGGTATATTTAGAGGGAATAATACTTTTTAAAGCATTTTTTACTTGACTCGCTTTTAATGGCAAACCACAACCTGCGCCATAAAAAAATACCTTTTCAACTTCAATGTCCGTAATTATTGGAAGAATATTATGCTTTAAAACTGAAGCAATTTTTTCTTCTGTTAAAAAGTAAGGATTAAGTCCTTCAGTTTTTGTTGCTGCTATTGTATTTCCTTCTTCATCAAATAATCTCCAATCGGTTTTAGTAGAACCACTATCCGCTAGTAACAACATAGAATTGATTTTATCAGGCACACACAGCGTACCAATACTTCCTGAGAATGTGTTTTGACAAAAATTGTTCTTTCTATGTTGCTGAACATCCCGGAAAATGGGGATTTAGCAGAATCACTGAATTAGCCTTTGCTTGTAAGCGTTATTAACTAGTTCTGCGGTATTGCGTGCCTTTAATTTATAGAGTAGATTTTTTCGATGGGTTTCAACTGTGTTTTTACTAATGAATAGTTTATCTGCTATTTCGTTTGTGGTAAGTCCCGAAGCGATACAGTCAAGAACTTCTTTCTCCCGCTCAGAAATCTTCTCTATCAACTGCTCCATTTGTGTGTTCTTCATAAAGCTATTCAACAAAGTTTTGCTCACTTCTTCTCCAAGATAATTAGAGCCTGACTGCAACGTTGTGATCGCTTTAAGCAAACCTTCCTTTCCGGTATTCTTTAAAATGTAACCTAAAGCACCAGCTTTAAGCATATCGGAGATATAATCTCGATCGTTATACATTGAAAGTCCAAGAATTTTAACCAGCGGATGTTTTTTCGAAAGTTCTCTCGAAGCCTGGATGCCGTCCATCACCGGCATATTGATATCCATAATAACAAGATCAACATCTTCATGATCGCATAAGGCTAAAACTTCCTGGCCATTTTTTGCTTCGCCTACCACACAGATTTCATCTACATCCTCTAAAAGTGATTTAAGCCCGTCCACAAACATTTGGTGGTCATCCGCGATTAGAACTTTAGTCATAGCATTAAGATTAAATCTGATTGAATATAGTAAAAAGATAATTCAAGCGTAAAAAACGAAAATGAATTCCCTTTAATGATTCATCGCATTATGCTATCCTACCATTTAGGAGCAGTAGAATAAAATTCAGTGATATCTTTAAATCATTGTTTTCAGTGAAGGGAAAATTAAAATTTGAATCTAGATTTGATTATCAAAAATTAATCCATCACGTGCGTACATTATATTAAGACCACGCGCTGAATAATAATGAATAACAATGAAAAAGCTCTTCATCTTATTAACCTTATTTTCTATAGCCGCTTTCTTCATGCAGCTTAAGCTTCGTGAACCAGAACAATCTCTTCACTCAAAGAAGGAAATAATAACAGGCGCGGATCGAACAAGCGAATACCTTTCTTATCTAAAAGGCAAACGTGTTGGAATGGTTGTCAATCAAACATCTATTATTGGAAAGGCACTAAGTGTTGATAGCCTTCTTGCATTGGGTGTTAATGTCACAGCCATATTCGGACCAGAACATGGTTTCCGTGGCAACGCTAGCAATGGAGCAGAAGTAGATGATGAGATAGATTCAAAAACAGGTAAGCGAATCATTTCCATCTACGGTAAAAAGCGAAAGCCATCTAAAGAGGACCTGGATGGAGTTGATGTTATGGTTTTTGATTTTCAGGATGTGGGCTGCCGGTTCTACACTAATATCAACACGCTTGCAGACGTTATGGAAGCATGCGCAGAAAATGGAAAAGAATTATTAATTCTCGATCGCCCAAATCCTAATGCATATGTAGATGGTCCGATCCTGGATATGAATTTAACATCAGGCATTGGTAGGTTCCCGATTCCAATAACACATGGCATGACCATTGGTGAGTTTGCACAAATGTTGAATGGCGAGGGATGGCTCGAAAACAAAACCAAGTGTAAGATTAAAATTATCAAGGTTGCTAATTATGATCATACGATGGCTTATACACTTCCCGTGCAGCCGTCTCCGAATCTGAATACACAGCAGTCGATATTGCTCTATCCATCGTTATGTTTATTTGAAGGAACCACACTCAACCACGGACGTGGTACCTATATGCCTTTTACGGTATTGGGTAGTCCTGAGCTTAAAGGCAAATACGAATTTTCGTATGTTCCAAAAAGTATTCCTGGGATGAGCGAAAATCCTTTGCACCAGGATAAAACTTGCTACGGACTTGACCTGCGCAACTATGATTCAAAAACGCTTCATGCAAAAGGAAAGATCAACCTTCAATGGCTCTTTGAACTGTATAAGGCTCATCCGAACAAAGAAAAGTTTTTCAATTTAGTACAGGGAAGACAGATGGGTAATTTTTACAACCTCGCTGGCACTAGAGCATTGAATGTTCAAATTGCCAACGGTGTATCAGAAGATGAGATTAGAAAGAGCTGGGAACCCGGCCTGTCACAATATAAAGAAATGAGGAAGAAATATTTGTTATATCCTTAAAGAGCCTGCCATCGAAGCAAGCTCTTAAGGATGTAGAGGTTTCAACTATCACGATTCAAATCATTTTACTTTAGAAGCCATGCAAATGAATCGTTCATAAATTCGCTGCATTGATAATTGTTAACGCCTTCCCAACTCGTCATATATAAAGACACCATGCCATCTGCCATCGCAATAATTTTGCCTCCGTTTTTTAATTCTATATATGTGCCAAAAGGATCTTGCTCATTCTCGTTGTTGAAACAAAACGGTGTTCCGCCTTGCACAGTCCTTGCACCATGAAAAGGAATTGAAAAATTCTTTTTTGTAACCGCGCCTGTTTTAGTCTGGCCACCTGTTAAATCAAGGGAACTGTTACCTCCAAATTGAAGATTGAATGGACTAAGAATGTCGTTTACATTAGTCTGCTCTAGGGTAGACCAATAATCCGCATCCATCACTAAAAATAATGAGCCGCCTTTTTCAAGATGTTGTTGGATGACTTTAACTTCATCAGCCTCGTATTTTGATGATGGTATGTGAATGAACAACACATCGTTCTTTGTTAAATCACCATGTGTTATTTTTCCTTTGAGATAAGTGACATCTGCTTTCAACGATTTTGCATTCTTAACAAGCTCGCCATTCATGTAATTGATTCTAGCGACCTTGCCAGAATCCTGTCCGGCCATAGCAGAAGGATCATTCCAGAATTTTTGGCCGTGTGCCACGTCAACAAGAATTCGTTGCTTTGAGGTGTTCGCCTGTGCAAACAATGTCGTAGTAGAGATAAACACAAGCACCAAAAGCGTGCATGCAATAGTTGTAAGGGTATTTACCAATTTCATAGGTAGTCGTTTTTTTTTTTGAAAGTGATTTCAAGGATAATGCCAGATAAAGAGTGTGATTGCAGCTTTAATTCAATGATTGAGATTGAAGTACTGTCCAGATAGATGCAGTACTGTTCGAAGATGGAACTCATTATACCAATGCAAACGAGGAGCTTGATGTGATTAATTGTAATAATTCTTTACTATCAATAACATTTGTATAGTTGGATTAAAATCGCCCCTGTGGTTTTGCTAAGCAATCGATATTACTTGCTACTTAAACCGGGCAGCTGTACGTCATTCTTTTTACATAAGTTTTTATTTGAATACAACTTTAATACGGTTCAGTTCATCCAAAAGATGAGTGACGATTACATTCTTTATCTGACAGTTTCCTTTCTTCATTTTTATAAATAATAAATCATTTTATATGATCAGAAGTTATTTTAAGAGCGCCACGCGCAATATTGTTAAAAGAAAGTTGTATTCATTTATCAATGCTTTTGGATTAAGTATCGGATTGGCCTTTTGTATTTTGATATATCTTTTTATTGACGATGAAAAAAGCTTTGATCGATTTCATACTAATAAGGATAGGATTTACAGGTTAGACCAAAAGGCCTACGATATTCACGGCCGAGACCCGGAAAGTGAGTATAATTATTCAGCGTACATTCCGCTTCCGTTGTCGGAGGCCGTAAAAAATGAAATTCCTGAGGTGGAATTTGCAACGCATTTTAATTCCGGCAGAGAGGGAGCAATGCGGTATGGGGATAAAGTGTTTACGGAAAAATATGCGCTTGTGGAAGGAGATTTTTTCCAAATGTTTTCTTTTCGTCTGATCCAGGGTAACAAAGAAAAACTATTTACTTCTAAGAATGAGGTCGTTATTACTCCTGCTCTAGCAAAAAAATACTTTGGTGAAGAACCACCATTAGGGAAAGAAATTGAGCTGTTTATGGAAGGTGAGAAATTGTTTACGGTGACAGGGATTATTGAGACTCCTCCTGCAAATTCCAGTCTTGATTTTACTTTGCTGGTTCCCATGGAAAACGATCCAGGGTACGAAGCTAATATGAAGCAGTGGGGAAATTTTTCTTACCCCACATTCATACAGCTTTCTAAAAATGCAAGTGCTAATGGACTTCAAGCGAAACTAGACCAGGTTATTCAGAAGTACATGGGAGATAAAATAGAGAAGTGGAGCAAAGAAGATAAAGTGCCAAAAGGAATAAAGGTCCTTCAGTTTGAACCTACAAACCTTACTGATATCCATCTGAAAACCAATGTCGGCTGGCATAAGGTAAGCGATCCTAAATATTCGTTTATTCTTGGAGGAATTGCCTTGCTCATCCTGATCATTGCATGCATCAATTATATTTCACTTGCTTTAACATCGTCCACGTCAAGAAGAATTGAAGTTGGCATCCGGAAAGTTATTGGAGCACAACGTAATCAATTAGTTTATCAGTTTGGGTTCGAATCAGTAATCATTGCACTGCTATCGCTCATCATTTCGTTGGGATTGGTGGTATTATTCCTCCCGTTCTTCAATGACTTCACCCAAAAGGGAATTCAATTAAATGCCCTCAACATCTTCAAATTTGTATCGGTAGGCTTGATATTAACTATCGTTGTTGGTGTTATTGCTGGAAGTTATCCTTCTCTCTTTCTTTCACGCTTTAAACCAGCATCTGTATTAAAGGGTGGTTTCACATCTCGTTTACAAGCTGGTTTTACCAAACCTTTAGTGGTCATGCAATTTGCGCTGTCAGCGTTTCTCATCATCAGTTCCGTGATCATGTTCAAGCAAATGAAGTTTATAGCTACAAAAGATCTCGGTTACAATAAAGATCAAGTACTTGTAATCCCAACCCAGGCCGGTTGGTCGGATGAATCTGATAAAGTTGTCGAACAATACCGTCAGCAATTATCGAAAGAGCCTTCAGTGATTTCAGTTGCAGGAACGAGCCTATCATTCAGCCAGGGTTATTCAAGGTATGGATACGAAATTAATGGAGAACAAAAAATCTCTTATGTATATGCAGCAGACCCTTACTATCTCAAAACACTCGGCATTGAAATGACAATGGGTAGAAATTTCGATCCACAGATTGCCTCAGATACCGCTGCGCTAATTGTAAACGAAGCACTTGTAAAAGATATGAACTGGGAGGACCCTTTAAATGAACATCTCAATTGGAGAGAGGATAGTTTAGGACCGGGATATCGAATCATAGGTGTAGTAAAAAATTATCATTTCCTTTCTTTGGAGAAAGACATAGCGCCAATGTTTATCTCGATCAATAAAAAAGAAGCAGGCCATTTAACTACTATGCTTGTAAAGGTAAGCTCAACTGATTTTGAGTCAACAATAGAAAATTTGCGAAGCGTGTGGAAAGGGTTATATCCAAACAAACCTTTTGATTATGGTTTCCTTGATGAAGACGTTGCACGACAGTATGAAAGCTATCGGCGTTGGATGGACATTATGGGCCTTGCGACTGGTTTTGCAATCCTAATTGCATCACTCGGACTATTTGGACTGTCTGGAATAAATGCGTTGAACAGAACCAAAGAGATCGGTATAAGAAAAGTTATGGGTGCGGAAATAGCCAACATCTTCGTATTATTGAACAGGCAATATGTATGGCTTGCGTTGATAGCATTTACGTTAGCGGCTCCACTTTCGTGGTATGTAATGAATAAATGGCTTGCTGATTTTCAAACCAGGATTACAATAGGCTGGGAGATATTTGCCATGAGCATGGCAGTTGGTTTGGCTATTGCGTTAATAACGGTTACTTATCATGCTGTAAAAGCCGCGCTTGTCAATCCTGCTGAGACGCTAAAGTATGAGTGAGGTAAAAAAGCTGTGCGACAAAACGTAAAAACCAAAAGCTACATTCCAGAAGGAGTACAGCTTATGTTATTTCTGAATGTAAGAGCTTATCTTGATTAAGTAAATCAGCTTATTTTAAATCTAAAGACTTTTCTAATTCCTCTATTCTTTTAAAACATACTTGTTCCTTTCTTCGTATTTCTTCCTGTGTTGTACTATCTCTTCAAGATTTGTCTCATCTCTTCTTCCTGTGCTTTAAATTCCGCAGGTTGCTGTTGACCATGTTGCAACAGTACTTTTGTCCTTTGATTAATTTTTACACTGCACAAGTGGAGGCGATGCTCTCTGCCACCTTTTCAATAAAATCTATTTTCATCTTTTTAAAAGATTTCGAACGATGCAATTTCGATAATGCCGTCGGTTAGGGGAATAAATTGATTTCACATTGCCGAATTTATTTCCGTTTTGCTCATTGTTACCTTTTCGTTAAGTTTAGCTAAACACTCCGCGTTTGAAGGAAGGCAAGGACATAAAAGAGCTTTTACAAAAACTTTCGGAAAATGATGAAACTGCCTTTCGGCAAATCTTCTATTTGTTTTCTGATAAAGTTTATTCCTTTTCATTAAGGCTTACACGTTCGCGCGGTACAGCGGAGGAAATGGTTCAGGAAGTGTTCCTTAAAATCTGGATTGGTCGGGCGTCTCTTGGTGTTATTGACAATTTCGGTTCTTATCTTTTCATCATCACAAAAAACCTTGCATTGAATGCTTTAAAAAGAAAGGTAATTGAAGAGAAAGCGAAAGCGGCATTTATCAACGAGTCACCACGCACAAGTTGTGAGACAGAAGAAGCTGTAATTTATGATGATTACGAGCAGTTGTTAAACAATACAATTAATCATTTGCCACCGCAGCAACGTCTTATCTATAGCATGTGTCGGCAGGAAGGCCTGCAGTATGAGGAGGTTGCGCAGCGATTAAAAATATCAAGGTTCACGGTGAAAACCCATATGCAGCAGGCCTTGAAAACTATTAAAGTACAGTTTACGCACATCATTCGCATCTCTGTATTGTTTATTCCTTTAGGATTCTAGTATTCTGATTTTCTTCTTGATTGATTGCTCTAAAAAATAATTAAGATTTTTTAAGACAGCACTACTCCTTGTGATGCTCCCGATTGTCTTTACATAGACAACACGCCTACTCTCTATGAACAATGCTCGTCTTGATTTTCTGTTTCATCGTTATCGCAATGCCACCTGTACAAAGGAAGAGGAACTGGAGTTAATGCAACTTATTACCGACAGTAATGATCCACAGGTGAAAAACTTATTGCATGAGCTTTGGAATGAAGCTCCCGAGGAACTCCTTGAAGAGAAAGCCGACTTGATCCTAAATACTATTTTAGAAAGACATGAGAACGTTGTTCCTTTCTACAAAAGATTGCACCTCTGGGCGAGGGCTGCTGCTGTCACGGCTTTGCTTGTGATGTCAGGCGTTACATTTTATCACCTCGGCAATTCATCAATGTCAAGCCAGTCAGTCGCTTCAGTTCCTACCTTTCCGCAGCAAAATTTTCTTACACTTCCAGATGGAAGCACTGTCATCCTTAATAAATTAAGTAAGCTTGATTTTAATAAATCATTCGGAGGAAAAGCGGTTCGGGAAGTCTATTTAACAGGGGAGGCTTTTTTTGATATCAGCCATAATGAAGAAAAACCATTTATAGTCCATACTGGAAAAATAAGCACTACTGTATTAGGCACTGCATTTAATGTCAAGGCATATCCGGAACAAGATAACATTACAGTTACTGTTACCCGTGGCAAAGTTAGTGTAAGCGATGAGGTAAAAGTGCTCGGTGTTCTAGCGCCTGATGAGCAAATAGTCTTCCATAAAAAAAATGCATCTGCTAAACTTCTCACGGTAGAAAGTGAGAAAGCTATGGGCTGGATCGAGAAGGATATTTTCTTTGATGACGTGACGATGGCTGATGCAATCCAACAACTTCAACAACGCTTTAATGTAAAAATCACTTTTAAAAATCAACGAATAGAAGGATGCAGGTTTACCGCTACTTTTATTAAAGGAGAAGACCTCTACGAGATACTGGATGTGATTTGTGAATTCAATCAGGCTAAATATACAACAGGCTCATCAGGAGAAATTGAAATTTCTGGTGACGGCTGCTAACAACATACATAACCAACCTAAACTAAAACCTATATGATCAATTTATACTTACGAATCTGATTCTAATGAAGGTCCCCTGCCAAGGGCAAGGAGACCGTTGTCTGCAACCAACTGCCATTGGTGACAGACCTGTTTTAAATAATTTCCATCACTTAAAACAATTAAAATTATGAATTTTTCTGTACAGTATGCAGAAAGACAATGCATGTACTGCGCTTCCGCGACAGTTGCGTTGATCAGAGAACCAATAGTAAAGCAGATTATGCGAGTCAGTATAATTTTTGTAGTGCTTTTATTTACAAGCCTTCAGCTCTTGCTGGCAACACCAGGTATTGGACAAGGTGCAAATGATACAAAACTCACGCTTGAATTAAAGGGCGAATCCTTGTCGTCAGCGTTGCGAAAAATTGAGAGCCTTACCAATTTCAGATTCGTTTACAGGAATGAAGAGATCAGGGAAGTTAATGCCATTAGTCTTCCGAAAGCTGAGCGGACAGTTTCAGAAACTTTGGCCTTGATATTGGAAAACACAGCTTTTGAATTCAGGGAGATGAAGAAGAGTATTCTCATTGTTCGAAAAGAAGTAACAAATCATGATTCAGCTGAAACGATTCCAGTAGAACATACAGTTTCTGGAAAGGTTGTAGACGACACCAACACGCCATTGCCTGGCGTAAGTGTTGTATTAAAAGGCACCACAACAGGGACAACTACAGATGGCAGCGGAGTTTATAGACTAACTCTGCCTGATGCCTCTGGTACTTTGCAATTTTCTTTTATTGGCTTCGCTACACAGGAAGTAAATGTTGATAACAGAACAGCAATTGACATTACACTTACTCCAGACATCCAGTCACTATCAGAAGTGGTAGTAACAGCGTTGGGCGTTTCGCGAGAAGAGCGCTCCCTTGGCTACGCGACACAACAAGTTGCAGGAGAAAACCTCACGTTTACGAAAGAACAAAATGTGTTAGGTTCTTTAGCCGGAAAAGTTGCAGGCGTGCAGGTTGTAGGTTCATCGGGTGCAAGCATGGGTGGCACACAAAAGATCAAAATAAGAGGTGTTAACTCCTTAACAGGAGGTGATCAACCTTTAATTGTAATTGACGGAACGCCTATTTCAAATGCTAACTTTTCTGATAATGCAGGTGTTGACTTTGGTAATCTTGGTCAAGATATTAATCCTGAAGACATCGAGTCTGTTAACGTTCTAAAAGGACCTGCGGCATCAGCACTTTATGGTATTCGTGGTCAATATGGTGTTGTGATGATTACGACTAAAAAAGGATCAAAGGCGCGTAAAGTAACGGTAGATCTTAACTCGGCTTTTTTTGTTGAGAAGGCTGGTAATTTTATGCCGTATCAAAATTTATATGGCGGTGGTTCGAGCCAAACCTGGAGAACGCTGCCTAATGGCGACAAGTATGTTGATATGTCTGTTGATGAAAGCTGGGGTCCGAAGATGGATGGAACCTTGGCACGTCAGGTTTTTAGTTTTTATCCCCAAGACCCAACTTTTGGTCAGTTAACTCCTTTGTCGCCTACCCTGATAACATTAAAGATTACTTTGAAACCGGATATAATTTTAATAATGGAATTTCAGTAGCCGGAGGAGGAGATAATACAAACTTCCGCATCAGTTTTAATGATACAAGAATTCAAGGGGTCGAGCCCAACACTTTTCTAAAAAGAAACAACGTTGGGATCAGCGCGGGTATGGATATTACAGAGAAACTAAAAGTATCCACAAACATAAATTATGCAAGTAATAACGCACAACGGCCAGCACAGGGGTCGGAGGACGGGTCTCGATACCTGGGCCAATGGTTTCAGCGCAACATCGATATGAACCGTTTAAGAGATTACGAATATGATGATGGCACCTATGTGCAATGGAACTTGCGTAGACCCAGCACAACAACCGGAGAAGTGACAAACTTTGCACCACTCTATTGGGCAAACCCGTACTTTCTCGCTCATGAAAATCCTTCGAATGACAATCGCGATCGCGTGTTTGGTGATGTGGGACTAACCTACCAGGTATTACCTGCATTAACACTGAGTGGTTTTATCAGATCAGACATCTTTACACAGAATGTAGAATCAAGAGCCGCGTTTGGAGGAACAGGAGTGCCGGGTTATACAACGGCAAAATATCAGAACCGTGAAATGAATTACGAGTTTCTTGCACAGTATGACAAGCGTTGGGGAGATCTTTCACTCAATGTATTACTGGGTGGTAATATCTATGATCGCAAATATTCCTTTCTTTCTTTGGGAACAGTTGGTGGCCTTTCTGCGCCGGGGTTTTATAACATTGCAGCCTCGCTTGACAGACCCGACAGCGGAAGAGAAGATTATCCCTCTTATTTGTTAAGGAAACAAATACGCAGTGCATACTCAATGGTTTCTGTTGGCTATAAAGAAACTTATTTTATAGATGCCTCTATCAGGAATGATAACTCATCTTCTTTACCAGAAAGTAATAATTCCTATTGGTACCCATCCGTTTCTGGAAGTTTGGTATTTAGTGAATTGTTGAATTGGAAACCGCTCTCCTTAGGAAAAGTACGTGTGAGCTATGCGCAGGCCGGGTCTGACCTTGATCCTTATGAGACAACTTCTTTCTTCTCCGTAGGAACGGTTTACGCGGGAGATGTAACAGCAAGTCCTTTGACTGTCCCTAACAACCTTACAAATCCAAACATTAAACCTTCATTTGCGCATTCTTATGAAGCTGGTGTTGATTTGAAATTTTTCAACGGAAGAGCTGGTGCTGGTTTTACCTACTATCAGCAAATCAATAAAGATCAAATTTTAAAACTTGATGTTTCTGGAACAAGCGGTTATACAACAACCACGATTAATGCTGGCCAGATTGAGAACAAGGGCATTGAATTAACTTTAAGCGGCACACCTGTTCAAACCAAAAATTTCTCGTGGGATGTGATGTTCAACATTAGCCGAAACAGGAATATGGTAGTTGAGCTTTATCCAGGAATTACAGTTTACGGTTATGGAAGTACAACATACTCCTCTGTAACGAGTTACTTAAATTCGTATGAAGGCAAACCTTTCGGAAGCCTTGTGGGACAAGCATATCAACGTGATCCTGCAACAGGACAGATTTTGTTGGACGCTAATAATCTACCACTGTTTACGGATGCATCACATAATTTCGGAAGCATTCTTCCGGATTATACCGGAGGACTTCAGAACATACTTCGCTACGGCAATTTCGAGTTGTCTGCTATGATTGACTTCCAGGTTGGCGGACAATTCTTTAGCCGTTCCAAAATGCTTGCCGTTAGAACTGGTCTTGATCCAATAACCGTGGCAACGAACGACAAAGGTTTTAATGTTCGTGATGCTGTAGGCGATGGTGGAGGTGTGAGAGTTGATGGTATCTCAGCTGCAACCGGGGAGGCAGTAACAGCATACGTTGATCCTCAAAGATATTATGGTGTAGTAGGAAGAAGAATTTATGAAGAGTGGTTGTACGATGCATCCTACATAAAATTACGCGAAGTAAGAATCGGTTACACCTTTGACAGAAATGATTGGACAAATCTACCTTTTCAAAAAATAGGTCTTGCCTTTACTGCACGTAATCCTGCAATGCTATACCAGGAAGCACCGAAAGGATTAGATCCTTCTGAATTATCAACTGGGTCACAAGGATTGAGTTGGTTTGAGTCCGGTCAGATCAATACTGTTCGTTCTTATGGTGTTAACCTTAATATAACATTCTAATCCAGCAACAATGAAAAAAACATTTATACTATTTGCGAGTATCCTCTTCATTGGAGCTTGCAATAATTTTGATGAAGAGATTAATAAAAATCCCAATGCACCAACTGAAGCATCAGGGCCGCAATTATTGGCGAGTGCTATGCTCTCATTGCCGGATTTAAGTTCTTCTCCACAGGCCCAATTTATGGCGCAGTATCTTGCCGAAACGCAATACGTTACCGCTTCGCTTTACCCGCAATCCAGCACAAGTTTCTATGACCTTTATCAGGATCCTCTGACGGACATCCAAACGGTGTTGAATACATCAAAGGAGGAAAATGAACTTGTCGTAGCCAAGATTCTTAAAGCGTATTACTTCTGGCACATAACAGACCGCTGGGGTGACGTGCCATATACTGATGCATTGAATGGCCGTGGTGATCTTACACCTGCTTATGAAACACAGGAAAATATTTATAACAAGCTTTTTGAACTACTGGCGGAAGCAAACGCTACGCCTGTTACTGGTTCTTTGGCAAATGATATTATTTACGGTGGCGACATGGAGCAGTGGAAAAAACTTGGTAATACAATCCGCTTGTTGATGGCGTTGAGATTATCAAAGGTAAATCCTGAAAAAGGTAAAGCAGAATTCAATGCTGCCCTTACGGCTGGCGTGATGGATTCCAATGATGATAATCTTGTCTTTAAACATCTTGAAGATGCTAACAATCAAAACTATTGGTACAACCAGATAGATGTATTAGGTCGTGAGTGGTGGGCATTAACGGAAGGACTAGTGAATGAAATGAAACCGGTTAATGATCCGCGCTTACCGGTATATGGTAATCCTAACAGAACAGATGATGAATATGTTGGTCAGCTATATGGCGATACCGAAGACTTTGACACAGAGAAATATTCACTACTCGGAGATGAAATATGGGCGCAGGATGCACCAGTCTATTTGGTCACCTATGCGCAAGTGCTTTTTGCAAAAGCCGAAGCTTCAAAAATGGGATGGATCCCAGGAGAAGACGCAGAGGCACAGATCAATTACGAGATGGCTATTGAGCAGTCGTTACTACAATGGACTGGAAGTGATGAAGGATTAGAAGATTTTTTAGCACAACCTGATGTAGCTTACAACCCTGCAACTGCCATTGAACAAATCGCCACACAAAGATGGATACACTTATTCATGAATGGATATGAAGCATGGGCTGAATGGAGAAGAACAGGATATCCAAACAACCTTGTCTCTCCCGCAGGTGCTCAAGTACCACGAAGACAAATCTATGTTGAGTCTGAACAATTCAACAACACGAGCAATTATAATGACGCTGTTCAAAGACAATTCAATGGACAGGAAAGTCTTTATGGAAGAGTATGGTGGGATAAGCCATAACAAATAGTTATTAGCAGTAAAGTAAAGGCCACTAATTTTAAGTGGCCTTTCTATTTTATAATCAGTTTCAAAATAACTGTGAAAAGGATTTTAACTTATATTGGCGTCTCTTTCTTGTCCAATGATATTGCAAGGAGTATCTCATCCCATACTTTTTCATCTTCTATTATAAAATGTCCTTTGTTCTTTACAAGATGTGTGTGAGCGCTAGGAATTAAAGAACCGAGTTTTTGAATTTCCGCTAATGGTGCAAGTGTATCTTCCATGCCGTGCCAGATATGAACGCGTGCTTTGATCTCAGCGCAATTAAAACCCCAGTTTCTCGACAGCAGTGCAGGTTCTGAAACTGCTTCTTCTACTCCATTTCTTAATGCTTCTTTCATGTGAACGAGAAGCATCTGCGCATATGTAGCTGACTGCAATACATGCTTATCCGATTCGCATAAGTGGCTCACTTGATTTTGAATTGCCGTTAAATATTTTGAAGCATTCTCATGCATTAGCTTCTTTTGTGTTTTATAAGTAATGCGTAGAAGCCAAGGCAAATTTTTAGATAAGAAAAAAGCCAACCGGTTTGGCAGACACATTTTTTTTGGAGGCTTACCATTTTCAAAGGGCGCTACACTGGAAACTAACACAGCAGACACTATTCGAACTGGGATACTATAGGCACAAGATGCGGCATATACACCACCACCAGATACACCCACTACAGAGAAACGATTTAACTGTAACTGGTCTGCTAGTTCGATTACATCATTTGGCCAGTCTAAAACAGTGCGTTTAATTTTTCTATCCGAAATTCCGAAACCGGGTCTGTCTACTGCAATCAATCTTAAACCCCTCGCAATAGATTTTGTATCATCATCAGTAAACCATAACCTTGAGCCTGGTGTACCATGAAATAATAAAACCCGAAATCCATCTTCTTTTCCGAAGTCAGCGTAACCTAATTTTCTACCATCTTTCAATATAATATGTTGTTCTTTCTTATCTGGTAATAAATTATGCATCTGGAATTAATGACGTGTAGACTATAAGGCTTTGAGGGCGTTCAGCAATTTCTCCGCTAGAATGGGATCAATAGAAAGGGAAAATTTTGACTGGATGTTTCTGCTTCTTTTTATCCTGTCAAGTGGCGAGATTATGCAAACCTGGAGTGTATCAATATCACCTGGAGAGATCACTTTTAGATTCAGCCCCTCCTGCAGCAAATGCATTAAATCATGCTCATTTCTGCTAAACGATAGGATGGTTGGTTTATCCTTTCTATCGCTTGCTTGCAAAAAGGCTATGATCTCTCTCAAATCTCCCGGTGCTATCTGGCAATGTTTTGTGAACGATCGTGTAAAGGTTTCGTAATTTTCGTATCCAAGTATTTCCGAAATGTCCTGAACACGGTAATCCATAGTTCTGATGAGCGTCAGTGCTTTCTTGATTTTTTCTGATTCAACAAAATGGATTGGTGTACAGCCAACAATAAGTTTGAAGTATCGATGGAAGTGAACAGGAGACAGGCAAGCAACATCGGATAACAATTTCAGATCGATTCTTTTGTCAAGATTTGATTCGATAAATGAAATTGTATTGCTTATCCTGGCGTCCATCTTATTTATAAAAGTAAATTAAAAAGAATGTTTCGATATGACGTTTATTATCTTTTTACTTTTTCTAGCCTCAATCAACACACAATTAGCAGTATGAGTTTGTTATCACCAATTCTACCATTAGCTTTAGTGCTGCTGGTGATTAAAAACTAAGATGAAAAAAATTGGCGTCCAGGAATACCTTTCTCTAGGATACATATACCTGTTAATTGTGGGGCTATTAACTAACGTAATCTATTATAGCTTCTTAGGGATCAATATTCTCAATTATTCAACATTTGTTGACGTGCTAATTGCGCCGATTAAGCTCCTTACCGGGAACATCATTCTTCCAATAATGCTATTATTCATTGGTGGCCTTATGTATGCCTCGAATAAATTTATTACTTCAAAAATTAAAAACGCGAGCGGTGTTCAAAAGAAAGAGCGACTACCTATAGAAAATTTAGTACCGCGATTTGCATTTCTAGTTCTCGTGTTATTCGTAGGGTTGGGAGTGGGAATGGGAGTAAAAATGAAATCGCAGATTGAAGAAGGAAGGATTGAGGTGGATCATACGCTTACTTTTGTAGACTATAAACAAATAAAAGTTAAGATTGTCGGGCAAAACAGTATGTTCCTTTTTTATGTTTCAGAGCATGAACGGGAATTAACAATAACGCCAATAGGAGACAATATCTACCAAATCAAAAAGATTGCCGTCAGATAATCGTTAGCGTAAGCCATGCTTTTAATTTGTATCGAAGAAACCTTATGATGAAAAATCCTAAATTGATAATGCTTTTGATCCCGATAGGTCTAATGTTTACGACTTTCGGGACGTTGCTTTTCAAGGAAAGTCCTTACCTTAAATGGATATTTTTGATACTAGGAGCCTTAATTTGTTTTATTGCACTTGTGTTACTAGTAACAAAATTGAAAAGATAACTACCTCGGAAGAATAACGATACAAAGCTTAAAGACATTAACAATCATTTTGAATTATCGGATGAAGATTTTGAACTAGGCGCAGGAGACAAATACAACGAGACGGTTACGGTTGCTGCAGTAAGAGCGGTGTATCATTTCAATCGAGGTCTGATACTGGCAACTTCGCAGACTTCATTGCGCAAAATCAAAGATTGAAGAATAACTTTAAACAGCTTCTCGCTACGCATTACAAACTGATATCTTTAATTCCCACGAGGCAAAGAAAAATTCTTAGCACACGAATTACAGGAATTTGATTAGTGTTGCCGGAGTTTAAGAAATAATATCAATACCAGAAAATGCATCCACCGGTTCACCGAGGAAAAAACAATGAAATATATTTTAGAAACTGACAGGCTAAAACTTAGAGAGCTTACGATTGAAGACGCTGATTTTATTATTACACTCCTCAACAGTCCTGGATGGTTAGAATTTATTGGAGAGAGAAATGTAAGAACTAAAGAACAGGCAAAAGCTTACATTGAAAATGGTCCAATAAAAAGCTATGCAGAGAATGGATTTGGTTTATCACTGGTAGAGACGAAAGATACGCTAGAACCAATCGGGATGTGTGGAATGTTAAAAAGAGATTCTTTAGACAGCCCAGATATCGGCTTCGCTTTTCTGCAAGAGTTCACAGGAAAGGGTTATGCCTTCGAAATCGCCAATGCAACTTTATCCAACGTGCGCGATAGGTTGAACATTCTTAAAGTGTCAGCGATTATCAAACCAGGTAATGAACGATCAATTCGGTTGATAGAAAAACTTGGTCTCCGTTTTATCCAAACATTTAGCCATCCTAATAGCACGGAAGAATTATTGTTATATCAAAATTAAAAGAGCAAATTCGGTACAAGTGCTGTCAAACTTAAATGGCATTTGCTGTCACATCATCTACTTCAGTATTTTCTTGTCATGTACAACTTTACCATCTAACATGGTAAGGATACTTTCTGTAGCTGGAAGTTGTGGTGGAGGAATTTCAAAAATATTCTGAGAAAGAACTGCAAGGTCAGCAAGCTTTCCAACGGCCAGCGTACCCTTTTCTTTTTCTGTAAATTCAGCGTAAGCGCTGCCATGGGTATAAGCAATAACCGCCTCTTCCAAAGTAATCGCTTCTTTCGGATTGTCCGGATGGATTGCAGCAAACATCAGATTTAGAAACGGGTTAGGCGGGCCATCACTGCCAAGGGCAAAGGGTATGTTGTTATCCAGCAGCGTACGCATCGCTTGCAGGTAATGTGTTCTACTGCTGTCGAGGCGTTGTGACATCTCATGAGGTAAAGCAAGGTGTAATGGATTCTGTACAATGACAATCCCTAATTGTTTTAATGAGGCCAGATCATCTTTCTTCACTAAAGCCATTTCAGCATGCTCTAACCGAAGGCGTTTGTTTTTCCAGAATTCATCCGGATGCAATTGGCGCATCGCTCCTATGATAGTGGCTATAGTACTATCCCCCACAGCATGAATGATGATCTGCTGATCATTAGCCAAGGCGAACTTCATAAATTTTTTCAACTGCTCCGAGGAGAAGTTTAGTCTACCATAAGTTTCGTTATCCCGGTAGGGCTCACGCATGCATGCTAACCTTTCCAACGGTGTGCCATCGAGAATCATCTTTAAACCAGAACCATAATTTAATTTATTGAATGAACGGAATACTGGTTTCCATGATGCACACTGAAGATCATGGGCATCAGGCAACGGAAACGAAATTACTCTGGTGCGACAAGTGAATTGTGGCAACGAATAAACCTGCTGAGCCTGGTTTGCATTAAAAGCTGTGCTCATGTTTTGCATGGTGGTAATACCCAGTGATGCTGTATAATGATGAAAACCTTTAAGGTCTTCAATGATTTTATTGGTGCTTAATTTTGAGGACAGGACGGAGGTAGTCCGAAATCCAGCGTATTCTTCAACATAACCGGTAAGTTTACCGTTACTATTTTTCTCTAACTGACTACCTGCAAAAGTTGATTCTTCATTCAAGCCAAGTAGCGCTAATGCCGGTGTGTTTAAAATTTCTCCATGACCACTCCATGCACTGAGTATTACAGGATGTTGTGGTGCAATGCTGTCAATTGATGATCGTCTCGCATTAGCATCAAGAAAGAGATCCGGATTAATGCTCGCTTCAATCAATGTCCCAACCGGAACTTTCTTTACGGCATCAACAATGCTATCGCGAACCATCTTCCATGGCGTTGCCTCGGATGGATTGTTGAAAAGTTTAATTTCTCTTGCAGGATATTGCGGCCCTATGTGCGCGTGAGCATCATTAAACCCAGGCACAACAAGGCGGCCTTCCAGGTTGATGAGTCTTGTCTGTTTTCCTTTCGATTTGATAACTGCCTCATATTTACCAACGGCACTGATGCGATCTCCCTTTATAGCAATTGCGTCAGCCCACAACGCTTCTTTGTTGGATGTAAATATTTTTCCATTGAAGAGGATCATGTCGGCCTGCGCGAAAAGGCAATGAAAGACAACTGATAAAAGAAGTGAAAGGTAAAATTTCATAAGAGGGAGAATATTATTTTCGGATCAATATACCATAAGAATTAAATTCTAGAAAGTTGCTAGAGCTCTTCCCGAAATACGCGGGCGACTAATTTTAGGAATTGTGATGCTATTCGATCCGCCTAGACCGACAACGAAAGGAAGTTTAAGAAAATGTTATATTATTTATTTGCTGGTTGTTTATAAAGTTTCGCTCCTGTATAGAAAATCCATAGGAAGAAAAAGAAGAACACTATGCGTTGGCCAACACCTGGCATATTTGGAAATATAAAATACCATGAACCAGATAAAATAGTTAGCCATGTAAATAGTAATGTTGGTTTTATGGCATCACTCCAGTATGCAGAAGTCTTCATAACCCGTGGATAAGAGAACGCAGCAACAAGGAAAAATAGATAGCAACCAATGCTGCCGATAGTATGAAGAACAGAAGTTGAAGATTGCCTATCATCCATGTCGGCAGAAAAAATGCCAGAGAGTGCCATCAATAGCCCACTAAGAAATAAACTAACAAGTGTTACTTTACTCACCTTGCCATTAGAGATTGCCCTATGTAAACCAAGAGCATAAATTGAAATCAAAAATCCAGGGAGGATATAGCCAAAGAAATTCCAATACCATTTGTTTAATGCATCAACACTGCCAAGTTCACTGATTGCTTTTGTCATAAAACTGTATTCTGGTCTTAAGGCAGACATGATGAAATAAGTAACCCAGAAAAGAATGGGCGTAAATAATCCGATAATGGCGTAATGCTTTTGCTTCATTGTAGTGATAACATAGCAATACTACACGATATACCAATAGCTGAATTTGATGTAGATCAAAAACCGTTCTTGCTCGCTCTTATTCTGCTCAGTGTTTCCTGCGTCATTCCCAGATGGGAAGCTAACATTCCAAGCGGAACTTTCTGCACCTTGTTCTTGCCCGTCTTTAAGAAAAACGCATATCGTTCTTTTGCAGAATTAAATTGAAGAGAAATTATTCTTTCCGATTGCTCCATGAAATATTTGGAGATTAGCAGCCGGCCAAATCTTTCCATTTCTGGAAATTCCACAAAGCACTTTTCAAGGTTCTGAATATTGATTGCGATAAGACTTGATTTTTCTAATGTTTGGATGTAACAATTGTCTGGTACATTCTTTAAGAAACTGTAGATGGATGTGATCCATTCTCCTTCAGCAGCGAAATTGTCTGTAATTTCTTTTTCGCCCTTTTTGTAGTAGATCCTTACTAAGCCGGAAGTAATGAAGTAGGTTGTACTAGAGATTCTGTTGGGCTTATGTAGAAATTTGCCTTTGTCTATTGTTTCTATTGTAGCTATTTCATCAAGCCGGGTTGTTAGCTTCTCCGATACGGGAATAAATTTTTTGATATGTGATATTAAATGATTTGTCATTGACACAGATTTGGCACTGTCGCAACCAATTTATCACATTAAAATCATTGATACAATTCTGAAGTTGTTGGGAAACTATTTCATTGATAGCACGCATTTAATAAAACATAAAGACTTACTATTTATGAGGTTTTACAGGCCAACAACTGTTGCTTTCTTAAAGCCAACTTTTTATATATCATGCATCTATAACAGTTGCATCTATGAAAACAGAAAAAGAAAAAATGCTTGCAGGCGAGCTCTATGATGCGGTTGATAAACAACTTTCTGATGAAAGACTGCGAACCCGGCTGCTCATTAAACAATTGAATGATACACGCGAAGACGAAACAGAAGCACGAACGCGTATTTTAAAAGAACTTATTCCAAATGCTGGCGCAGGTCTATGGCTCCAGCCACCTTTCTATTGTGACTATGGAAGCAATATCATCATAGGCGAAAAAGTTTTTTTCAATTTCAATTGTATTGTGCTCGACGTTACGTATGTAAACATTGGTAGCAGAACACTCTTTGGTCCTAACGTTCAGATCTACACTGCAACTCATCCGATTGATTTTAAAGAGCGTGCCTCAGGACTGGAGTATGCAAAGCCGATAAAGATCGGCGAAGATGTTTGGGTTGGTGGTAGTGTAGTCATTTGTCCAGGTGTCACCATCGGCGACCGAAGTGTGATTGGTGCAGGCAGTGTTGTTACGCGAGACATTCCTTCCGATGTTTTCGCGGCTGGCAATCCTTGCAAGGTAATTAAGCAGTTGAAAGCAGCACAGTAAAAAAATTTACAAGGGCGTTGCCTTGTACCTCGGCCGGGCTTTCGCCACTCGCCAGTCAACGCACCTTCCCTTTCGGGCTCAAACAAATGGCTCAATCCCTAACGCAAATCCGCGCTTCGAAACGATTTTAAATTATTCTTCTTCTGTTCCATTTCCAAATATGGACTGTTCATAAATGATCATTTTCAAATCACTGAACTTTCACGAACATGTTCAAATCAGCTAAAAACTAAATATTCCTCCTCTGGCAGTATATTTGTTCTACATCTGTTGAAATAATAAACATGTCTAGATTTTATTTAGGAGAACTGGAAGAGTTGGTACTGCTCATGGTTTCTCTTCTCAACAAGCAAGCGTATGGTGTTTTAATCGTTGAGGAACTTCAAAAGCAGGCTGGCCGCCAGATCAGCGTCAGTGCGGTGCATGCCGTGTTACATCGGCTGGAAGAAAAGGGATTGGTGAAATCTGAAATGGGTGGCGCCTCAGCTGAAAGGGGAGGCAGAAGAAAAAGACTCTTTAGCATAACTGCCTATGGACAAGGTGCCATTCAAGAACTTCGTGATACACGCAATCTTATCTGGAATCTCATTGCAAAAATTTCTCCGTCATGAAAATGCCCCAAACGCCCGATTGGGTTGACTCACTCATCGAGAACCTCGCGCCACAGCGGTTCCGGGAAGAAATCATGGGCGATCTGCATGAGTTCTATATACAAGACATTGAAGTAAACGGATTAAAATCAGCAAGAAGAAAATATGTGCTCAATGGTCTCGGCTTTCTTGCAAAAAGTTTTTTCTGGAAAAAATCATCACACTCAAATTCTCTCATCATGTTAAGCAGTTATTTTAAAATGGCAACCCGTAGCCTGATGGCTTACAAAGGAACAGCTATCATTAATATTCTTGGCCTCGTTATCGGTATTGCTTCTGCCATTGTAATTCTCACCGTCATTCGTTTTGAACTGGGCTTCGATAAATTTCACAGCAATATAGACCGCATCTACCGCGTGGTGCGTGTGAGTGGAGATGATATGTCTGAATTTAGAACTGGCGTTTCTTATCCTGTACCCAATGCCATCAAAGAAGAGATATCTTCACTTGAGATGGTAACTTCCGTGGAATACTTTGGCGGTGCACAGGTAGAAATCATGAGTGCTGATGGAACATCAATAAAAAAATTTGGTGAAGGTGCGGGCTTTGTTCTTGCCGAGCCATCATTCTTTAAGGTTCTGGATTTTAAAGGCACAAACTTCAAGTGGCTTAATGGTAATCCTGAAAAAGCTTTGACAGAGCCATTTAGTATTGTCCTAACAAGAGCATTGGCTAAAAAATATTTTGGTGATGGAAACGCACTAGGTGAAACGTTAAAACTGGAACGGCAGATTGATTGCAAAGTGACAGGTGTTATTGAAGACCTTCCTAACAATACTGATTTTCCTTTTAAAGCTTTAGTATCATATTCTACTCTTAAAAGACTGTCAAGTGAAGAACAACTTAACAACTGGTTTTCCGTCAATGATACGCATCAGACATACGTGTTATTAAGACCAGGCGTCACAGAAGAAGAAATGGAAGAGAAGATTGCAAAAGTTCATGCAGCACATACACCTAAAGAACTTTCTGATTCCAGGCATTATTTATTGCAGAAGCTTTCTGACATGCACTATGATGCGAGGTTCGGAACATTTAGCGGAAGAACTATTAGCAGAGATACAATCTTGGGTTTGTCGCTCGTAGCTATTTTTTTATTGCTTACCGCCAGTATTAATTATATTAACCTCTCTACTGCGCAATCTACTTTGCGTGCAAAAGAAATCGGACTTAGAAAAGTAATGGGTAGTAACAGAAAAAATGTGGTTGCCCAGCATCTGACGGAAACATTTTTGATTGTGTTGTTAGCGAGCGTTATTGCGCTCGGCTTATCCGAAGGGCTGCTTTTCTACTTTCAATCGCTCCTGAATATTACAAAGACTCAGTACAACTTTACTGATCCGTTTATTCTTCTCGCACTTGCGGCAATCATTATTTTAGTTACACTTCTTGCAGGCTCTTATCCTTCTCTTGTGCTCTCAAGATTCAATCCTGTCACTGCGTTAAAGAATAAATTTTCCACCGAGCAATTTAGTGGCTTTAGTTTACGAAAAGTTTTAGTTGTGCTTCAGTTCACCATTACCCAGATGCTGGTTGTAGGAACTTTTATCGTAGTAAGCCAGATGGATTACTTCCGAAACATAGATATGGGATTTAATAAAGAAGGAATCGTAACAACGCGTATTCCTAATCAAGACCCTGGTGTCCTGCAGGTGATGGAGGATAAGTTAAGAGCGCAAGCATTTGTATCAGATGTTAGTTTTAGCTTTACCCTTCCATCAGGTGTAAATCGAAATCATTCTTATCAGGACATTGGCTTGCCGCAAGCTGATGCAATGAAAGATTATCACGTCTTCGAGTACGTTGCCATAGATGACTCTTTTCTTGATTTGTACGATATCAAATTGGCGGCCGGCCGGAATCTTACCATACAGGATTCTGCAGGAAATATTCTTATCAACAAAACCTTGATGAAAAATCTTGGGTTCAGCAACCATGAGGAAGTCCTGGGTAAGCAATTAAAAATGAGTGGTAATAGACTTGTTACCGTAGTAGGCGTTGTGGAAGATTATTTTTCAAACTCTTTAAAAGAAGGTGTAGATAATATAGTAATGCTCATGAACCCTAGTAATTATTCCATCGCTAGCATTAAGCTTGATGTAAAAGATGGAAAGAGCTCATTACCTGAGGCTGTAGAAAAGGTAGAAAAAATATGGCGTGAAAGTTTTCCTGAATTCATTTTCAGTTACGAGTTTATGGATGACAACGTGGCGGCATTCTACAAACAGGAACAGAAATATGCAGACCTTTTCAAAATGTTTTCGCTGATCTTTTTACTGATCGGCACACTTGGACTCTATGGACTCATTACTTTTATTGTTAGCAGAAAAGGTAAAGAGGTCGCGATCAGAAAAGTGTTAGGGGCCACAATAAGCAATATCCTGGTAATGTTCTCCAAGGAGTATCTCCTGCTCATCATGATATCTTTTCTGCTCGCTATGCCGATAACTTATTATGCCGTGGACAGTTGGCTAAGTAATTTCCATAACCACATCGAGTTAAAATGGTACCTCTTTTTGATCCCTGGGTTGTTGGTGTTGTTTATTGCTCTGTCTGTCATCATCACAAAATCAATACGTGCTGCAACCACCAATCCTGTTGACAAGCTTAAATATGAATAGCTGATACGTTAGGTTTCCCTTCTCTTCTACATGGACTATGGGACTCAACGATGAATCCAGATATTCGTGTTTACTGAGCTTGTTGTATCTAGTAAATAACCTGTAACCTGCAGCTAAAGCCTCTTGTCAATGCCCACATCTTCTCTAAGCTCAATAATTATAAGAAGTAAGAAGTCCTGTAAGGACTAAATGTCCGTAGCCACGGTGCAACCCGTGGTACGAGGTATACCAATGGTTTACGCATCGACTACGCACTATAGCAGTTTGGATTAATGTTTGCGATGCGAAACGCTCAGAATCAGCTATGAAATTCCTCCTTTTAAAAAGGAAAGAGTGACGAACACTGATCGAAGAATCTTCATCCGTGTCGTGAACTTGCGCATTTCTCTCTTGCATAGCTCGCCTTACTCATGCCTTAAAGCTTCAGATGGATTTGCTCGGGCGGCTTTGAAAAAATGGTAACTTACTGTTAACCACGCTACACTTGCGGCAATTAAACCACCAAGCACAAATACGAGTGGTCCGAGCGTTATGCGGTAGGCAAATGATTTAAGCCACTCATCCATTGCATACCAAGAAAGGCCACAAGCAATAAAAAATGCAATGGCTACCAAAACCATAAACTCTTTCGAGAGCAATGTATTAACAGATGACACCGTAGCACCCATCACTTTTCGAATGCCTATTTCTTTTGTACGTTGTTCTGCAGTGAAGGATGCTAAACCTAGAAGGCCCATGCATGCAATGAAGATTGCAATGCCGCTCATTACCGTAAATAGATTTCCCAGGCGTTGTTCTTCACGAAAGAGTTTGTCAAAGTTCTGATCGAGGAAAGTATATTCATAGGGTTCATTGTTTGAATACTTTTTCCATAGTGTCTCAATTGACGTAACAGCGTCGTTGGCATTACTGCTGTAACGTATCAGCATATAATTTGATCGCTCACGCAGAAAAATAACCAATGGTCTGACTTTCGTTTTAAGTGATTCAAAATTAAAATCTTTCACAACACCAATTACATTAAAAACCGGTCCTGTTGCGTCTGTCGTTAATTGTTCATTCACTGCATCTGTCCAGCCAAGTTCTTTTACAGCTGCCTCATTAAGAACAACAGCCAGAGAATCGGAAGGAAAATCTTTTGAAAAAAACCGTCCTTGTGCGAGTTCAATTTTGAGCACTTCCAAATGATTGTAATCGGCAGAGTAAACAGGAAACATAATGTCTTTCGTTGTTCCTGCTTTTCGAAAGGTGCCTGCTGCATTTACTCCGGGGAATACATCATTAATATAACTGGCCTTTACTATTCCTGCTTGATTGTTCAACGCTTCCATAAAGGCATCCTGATTCATTCCCATTCGTTCTGTATTCTGAAGTAATAAGACATTTTGTTTATCAAGCCCGATGTTCTTTTCTTGCATGAAACTAAGTTGCCAATACACTACCATGGTACAAATAATCAGTACAATGGAAATTGAAAATTGCACTACAACCAAAGTGCTTCTGATTCCTTTGCTCTTCATTCCTGATCGCACTTTGCCTTTTAAAACATCGATGGGATTAAAAGCAGTAAGGTAAAAAGCAGGATAACTCCCGGCCAGCAATGCAACAACAACAAAGATTGTGGCAATGGCTGAGAGTATTGTAGGAGAAAGCATCGTGCTAAACGAAAGTGCTTTACCGGAAAGTAAATTAAACGCAGGCAAAAGAAGATAAACTCCAGCGATGGCAATGATCATTGCAGCAAATACATAAAGAAACGATTCGGATAAAAACTGAACCACAAGTCTTGAGCGAACCGATCCTAAAGTTTTGCGCAATCCAACCTCTTTTGCCCTGCTTGCAGAACGAGCCGTGGATAGATTCATGAAATTAATGCAGGCAATAATTAAAATGAATAAACCTACTGCACCCATAATGTAAACATAGCGAACATCACTTGGCGGTGAAGCACCATCTTCAACGTCCGGCCTAAACAAATGATGATCAGAAAGCGGAAAAGTAATAAAGGTGAATACACCACCTGCCTTTTCAAAATCAGCAAAGCCTTCACCAAAGTAATTTTCAAGTTCCGGCCCAACATTCTTTACCACAAGTTGCCTTAGTTTAACCTGTATTGATTCAATGGTTGTATTTGGACTTTTTCGATAGTAAGTGTAGACGCCATTTAAATCACCCCATCCACCATGCTTCATCTCATCATTAGATGAAGCGGAAAGTAAAATATCATATTGAATATGTGAGTTGGAAGGAGCTTGGGCTGCAATGCCTGTGATTGTATATGCTTCATTTTTTTGGCCTACGGTAATAGTTTTCCCGATAGCAGTTTCATTGTTAAAGTACTTTGCTGCGGTAGCCTCTGTAAGCACTGCCGAGTACGGTTCTTTCAGTGCAGTTTTAACATCACCTTGCAATAATTTGAAACTGAAGAATTGAAAGAAGTTAGAATCAGCAAGCATCGCTTTTGTTTCAGTAAAGGCTTTATCCTTGTTCTTTACAACAACATTTCGCAATGGCCAGGGATTTATTCGCGTTGCTTGCGCTACGCCAGGTATACTGGTCATCATTGCAGATGCAAGCGGAGGGCAGGAGGATGACGATTTTATTTCTTGTCCCCCAAAGTTCAAATGAATCCCTGCACGATAGATGTTCTGGTAATCTTTATGAAACTTGTCGAAAGTGAGTTCATCATAAATGTATAGTCCAATGAGGAAGCATGACGTAAGGCCGAACGCTAAGCCAACGATATTTAAAACAGAGTAGAACTTATGTTTGAGAATGTTGCGCAAGGCAATGGTGAAGTAATTTTGTAACATGATCGCGTCTATTTGAAAAAATTTGTTTCTATGGGTTCCGTACTTCTGGCAACACAAGATGTAAATAGTAGCGATTTAGTTTTATACTCTTAGAAAAAAAAGGAGCACACGATCTGAAATTAAAGCTGCTGCTGTTTTTGCAAAAACTTTTTATTTTAGCGAATGCGCCTTCTAATTATTCTTATCGCGATGCCTTTGCACTTCTTGCTTGCTCAACCAGATAATTTGCTGGAATGGGGCAAGCCAATTCAGTATGAAGACTTCCAGGCCAAGCCTGAGGACACAGATACAGCAGCTGCCAGGATAGCAGTAAGCATAGAACTTGGCTATGTTGAAAATAAAAATGGCTTGATGACTTACAGAATCAGGGCGCTAATGGACAAAAGCGAATCATGGATGAAGGAGGAGTTCAGGAAGGAGTACATTCGTTTACATGAACAGGGCCATTTTGACCTCACTTACATTGTTGCAGGAAAACTCGAAGCAAATTTCAAAAGCAAAAAATTTACGAAAGTAAATATTAATGAGATCCATAAGATCTATGATACTTTCCTTGAACAACTGAATAAACTTGAGGTGCAATATGATGTTGAGACAAAGGGAGGGTCATATCGAAAAGGCCAGGAAAAATGGAATGAAACCATAAAGAAAGAATTGGCCGCGATGAAGAAATAAGTTTTATTCAAGGTCCAATCGAGGGATTCCCCTCATGAAAAGTTTTGGTTTTAGGGAAGCTATATGTGCGGCATGACGCTTACTATCAAACCGTCATGCCGCGACTACAAGCCAAAGATGAAATACAAAACTTTATCTGCGGCATCCCCTATCAACGCACGATAGAAGAACCACGCGTTCCCAAGTAATCTAATTCGAAGCAATAACCCTTTTGAACAAGAGGAGCTTCAACCTTTTTTATAGGAGGAAAAGGGATTTCCTCTTGTAAGTTTTTTTCAAACTCATTCACCTATAATTTTCCGCACTCGAGGTGTCCAACTTATTGAAAAACCAAGACGGCTTCATGCCAATAAGGAAATGAATATGATCAGGCATTCCATTGATCGAAAGCATTTTTTGGCCTTTGTTTTGAACAATACCGGTTATGTATTTGTATAAACGTTCTTCCCATACCGAGTGAATCAAACTATCTCTGCCTTTGACGGCAAAGATCACGTGGATGTAAATTTGAGAATAGGTTGACATGACTAATCTTGATATGTGCGTCTTTAATCATGTTAAGTTAATGAAACCAAATCATAACATGTGATGCTTTCAGCATTGACACTAAAAAAACAACGTATATTCCGCATCCTGAAGGGATGCAATGTTTATAGAACGACATGATCTAAAATTAACACCGATGCCAGCGGCATCGAACCTTCGTTTTAAAACACTATCACTATCGTTAACACAACAGCTCCCTATAAACAACATTTCCCGGCTCGTCCTGAACAATGGCAACAACCTTAGCAATGCTATTCGCATCTGTTGCAAACTGGTATTGCCAATCCTGCAAATTCCCTGGCGATCTTCCCGTTTCAATTGTAGCTCCATCTTTATTTATCGCTGAGACTTTGATGCTTCTAATGCTAAAATCCTTTTTGAGAACATGGATCTTTACCGTCATCACGTCACGCCTAACATCTACTTGTAAATCGTCAACTTTAGGCTTGCGCATGTAATCCGTAATGGCAGCGGTGTAAGCGTTAGGCAGTTTCAGTTTTTTCGCCTTCTTCCAATAATAAGCCTTTTTCTGCGGGTCAAGCATCATGGCTTTTGCATACTGTGTCGCCAGCTTAAATCGCGATCGGTTATCTCGCTGTAGCGCGCTCTCTTTTCCATTATGCTTATGATGTCTGGCGACAATAGTTTTTCCGCGTAATTGCTTAAAAACAAATCTGCTACCAAACTTTCCACTTAGTCCTTCAGTAATGTCATTTGAAATTACAATTGCCATAATGAATTGATTGTTATGCCTTAAATGTAGGCACGGCTTGTGACAACGAGTGTCAAAACCAGGTTGTTTCATCTTCGTACAAATAGTAAAGCAAGAGCATCAAAAGTGCAGCAAGAGTGGAAAAACGCTTTTAAAAGCTTTCGCTTGGAAGAACTTTGACCTTCCTAATTTATGTTTATTAGCCTAAATTTTTACTGATGCACTCAGCCTCGAAACCATTTGGTGTTTCTATAAAAAATACAACGAAAGATACTTTCTCTTGAACATATTCTCACTATTGAGGGAAGGGGAGTTGCTCAGCTGAATGACCAAACTAATAACCTTCCATTCTTAAACATCTATAGCCGTTTTAAAAATGTTAATAAGTGAAATAGATTTAAATGTAAATTTATGAGCAATTAACTGTTAATTTAATTTCACTTATTCTAAACTGACCAAATGAAAAATAGATTGAATGCATTCCTTATTGCTTTTTGCCTGATCCTTGTTGTTTCAGCCGCTGAAGCTGGAGCACCATTTCATGTCGCGGATTCTTTGTCTTTGGAAGGCAGGTGGGATCTTACAATTAACATGTCTGGCAAAGAAAGTCCTTCTTGGCTTGAGGTTCGCCATTCAGGTTTCAATACACTCGTTGGTCATTTTGTTGCCGTAGTAGGAAGCGCGCGACCCATCTCAAAAATAAATGTGAGCGGAAATAAATTCAGTTTTGCTATTCCACCGCAGTGGGAGCAGGGGAAAAATGATATGGCGTTTGAAGGTAGTATTGAAGGTGATGCTCTGACAGGATCCGTTGTTTTTCCTGATGGTAAAAGTTATTCATGGACTGGCGTTCGTGCTCCTGCGCTTCGTAATAGTAAGCAAGTTTCATGGGGAAAGCCTATTGCACTCATTCAGCCAAATCAATTGAAGGGATGGCACGCGCTGGGTGAAAACCAATGGGTTGTAGAACAAGGAATCCTTCGAAGCCCAAAATCGGGTTCAAATTTAGTAAGTGACGAAAGTTTTATGGACTTCAAACTTCATATTGAATTCCGGTATCCTAAAGGCAGCAATAGCGGCGTTTACTTAAGAGGTCGATACGAAGTTCAAATTACTGATAGCAAGGGGCTAGAACCTGTTTCGGGTGAACTTGGTGGGGTATATGGTTTTATTGCCCCTAGTGAGCAGGTTGCAAAAGCTCCTGGTGAATGGCAAACGTATGAGATTACCTTGATTGGAAGGATGTTAACACTTGTAGCGAATGGCGTTCCTGTCATTACCAATCAGGAAATCCCGGGCATTACTGGCGGAGCCATCAATGCTAAGGAAGGAGAGCCTGGTCCACTTCTTCTTCAAGGTGATCACGGCCCAATAGAGTTTCGAAATATTGTGATTACTCCTGGTAAGTGACAGCGAGAAATTACGATGATGGATTTCTAACAACGTTACTTATAATTCTAAGTAACGTTGTTTAACATTAGACCAAACACAATGCATTCATTAACACTTTCTCACGGTTTTATAGACAGGGCTTCGAAAAGAGCACTTGCCTGATAAATTGAATTGTCTTTAATGATGGTATTTACTTTCCTGATGTTACTGATATTTTGCAACGGATCTGCATCTAACAGAATGAGATCCGCGACCTTACCTTTTTCAATGCCTCCAAAGGCATCTGCTTTACCGGCTACTTGCGCAGCTTGCAGCGTTGCAATTTTTAATACTGCCGAAGGAGGTATTCCAGCGCGCACATAGTTTTCTAATTCACGATGAAGCGTGAATCCAACAAAGTCATCAGTGCCTGCAACGAGGGTTATACCATTGTCATAAAGTGCTTTCACCATTTTAAGGATGTTGTCAAATGATTTTCGATATGTTTCTTCCAATCCATTTGGCACTCCTATTCCGTCACCGGATTTTGAAGATCGTTGAAGTTCAAGCGGTAGACGATCTATAACCATTGCCATAGAAGCATTTGGTTTTCCTTCCTCATGTGTAAACATATTTTCAAAAATGGTTGCAGTCGGATCAACCACTATTTTCTTTTGCTTTAATTGTTGCAAAAACTTTTTGTAGTCCGGATTGTTGAAGTCGAAGAATGCAGCCTTCTGTGCTACCGTTGTAAAACGTGCAGGTGTCCGGGTATCAAGTTCTTTCCCATAGAAATTCAGGAAGATCATATTCATGTGCTGGATTTCATCGTAACCAGCATCTACAGCTTCCTGTGCAAGCATGTGCGCAGGAATGTGTCCACTGACACGCAGTTTGTATTTCTTCGCTTCATCGGCAATAGGTTTAATCCATTCGGGCTTAAGCGAGCTGTAAAGTTTTATTTGTTGATATCCTAAGTCAGCATATTTCTTTACCGCTGCTTTTCCTTCTTCCAGTGAATTAATTCGCTCACCGATGGGTCCAGCGAAAGGGCCAGCACCATCAATAAATCCGCTCATTACTTGCACACGAGGTCCGATGACTTGGGCTTCATCAACTTCTTTCTTCGCTTCAACAAGTGCGGGGGAATTTCCCATATCCCTCACATTGGTAACACCACACGCCATGTGAAGTAATCCTTCTGAGCCACCTGAATAATGCACATGCATATCCCATAACCCGGGCATGACGAATTTTTGTGTAGCATCGATAACCTTATAATCTCCCGATAGTTTGTATTTTTTATTGCTTACTTCTTTGATGATGCCGTCCTCAATGAGGATTGTTTGATTGGCGAGTGTTTTTCCTTTTGCAGGATCAAAAACAGTGGCATTTACAATCGCGACTTTGTTATGTGTCTGCGTAAGTTTTGTTTTAAGTTCTTTAAAATATTTCTGTTCGTATTCTTTTTGAATTTTCAACAAGTTCCCCATTTCACCTTCGTATCCCTTTTTTATTAAGGACAACCATTCACTCACAAATCCAAAGCTTTCAAGCTCCTCATCGATCCAACCATAGCTTGGGGTTAACCCCGTTCCTGATAGCTGGTACAACCGCAGTGATTTTCCATCTGGTAGTTTTAGGGTCTGGAGAATTTTAATTCTCTGCTTCCCGTTAGGCACCAGATTGATAGAAGAATCAGTATTGGAAAAGAAATTTTTGTATGAAGTTCCAGAACTGATCTTTAAAGGCACGTAGGCAGCATCAGAGGTAAGTTTAACTTCACCTTTTTCCGCATTGTTCTCCCAATGTGCAACACCGTTTTCTATTTTAAATTTTTCGAATACAGGTTTTTTGAAGTAATCTTTTCCTTCCGCGTTCAATTCTAGAATAAAACCATTATCATTTTCTTTGTAATGCGCTACAGTGCTGTCACCTCGCCCTCTATCATTATATTGAAACCACTCGTGGGAGTAGCCATCCTGAGTTTTCCATTTCTTTAAAAAGCCTGCCTTGTTGCCACCCATAATCGCTAGCCATTGTGTAGTATCTTGACTATAGACTTGTGTATTCATGAACACGATGATCAAAAAAAGCAAACAGTATTTGGAATGACGCATAAGGTAGTTTGATTAATGCTCTAATATAGCAGAAACGATGATCCTATTATCTGTTGGCATGGGATGAGGTTTTATTCTTCCTATTGCAGCCTGATACTCACAATATCCTCTAACACTGTCAGTCGTGCTATTGGCTTTCGTAGATTCTCTTGGTCTTAAATGGCAAGAACGTTTATATTGTTGTTCGCAAAATGTAAGTGGGTGATCTGTGGTGGGTTTAAAGGGACCTAAAAGAAAGATATCTCTTCTCAATAGATTTTACATTTCAGAAGCAAGAATTGATGATTGGGTGAAGAAATTTTATAAGCGTGCTGTAAAACTTATATGTTTATTCAATGGAAATTCGTTTAAAAAGTTTGACTCACAAAATCGGTCTGTTAGTGGTGTTGTGTTTCGCAATCTTTCCAGTGAGGGCTCAAGTCGATTCCATCTACACGAAGAAATATCTGGAAAAGAGTACCACTTTTGCATCCACAACCTTTGGAGCAGACGTTTTAGTTTTAACAGGTGGTAAAACGGAATTTTTACAAAACAATACGATTAAAAATACCGAGTTTGGAAGTACCACTATTCCAAGGCTTACCATTGGAGGAATTCACTTCTGGGGACATGCTGGCATTAGTTTCAGGTTGCTTACCTTCTCACATCAGTCCTCGGGAAATAGTTATGGCCATGGCAGCCCTCGATATCAGAAAATGATCAAGCCATTGCAATTCGGACTAACTTACGCTACAAGCAAATACTACCTTAGTGTTTCGACATACGTGCAGGCAAGGAATAAATTTACATACTACCTTAGCCCTACTCTACAATCAAAAACACAGGTTGATCCCATTTCCTGGTCATTTAGTTTCATTCGTTCTATAGATACTGATAAGTCTATGCGTGAGCCGCGGGGAATTAAGCAGGAAAATCTGAAGTTTGATTTATTGAAGAAGAGAAATAAACTGAGTGCATGGTATTGGGGGTTAGGCGCTTCTGCCAGCTTGCAAATGTCGCGCTCCCCCTATCTTAAAAAGAACTTTGCATTTCTTTATGATGATTTCTTAGGCGGATTCACTCCTGATGTTAGTTTTGGCCGACATTTTCATCGGCTTGATTTAAATGCCGGTATCTCTTTTCGATCAATACAAACAAATTTAAAAGCATTTGACACCCGGATAAAACTTAAAAGATATTCTGCTATGGCAGAAGTTTATAAAAATCTTTTCAACTACCTCGGTTTCGTTCCTTTTGCAGGGATAACAGGTTCGATCGAGCATTTGCAAATGAATGTTGATGAAGTGGAAGTTAAGAAAACAAAACCTGCCATTGGTCTTGTCGCAGGTTGGGATATTCGCGTTACTAAAACCGGGACAAGCGTATTACGCACAAACTTGAGGTGGATTCCCAATCTTCATCTTAATATTGATGGAGAAAAAATGATGTTCGATCATCTCGAATTCAATTTCATTCAATGGGCTCAGTATATCGGAAGGAAGAAGGTTTATCGCTCTGCTTAGATTTGTTCAAGGTGGCTCCTAAGGAGCCTGGTGTAAGAGCAGATGCAGTTCTATAAACAGAAGCTCCTATGGAGCCAAATCGAAATAAAAATTTAAAATCATAACAAGAAGTTTTAGAACAGAGTCGCTAGTATCACAGAGAGAACCTGAAATACACAGTATTGAATTAAGATAAGCAAAGAGTTCTTAAATTAACACCCGAATATGAAGCAGGACATCAAGGTTTCAGTAGATGCCGTGGTTTTTGGCTATGACCAGGAGCAGGGCATTTCGGTTTTGTTAATTAAACGGAAGAATGAGCCTTTCCAGAAGATGTGGGCTTTGCCTGGTGGCCTGGTATTAAATGGCGAATCACTGGATGATGCTGTAAACCGCGAGTTAAAAGAAGAAGCTGGCATCGATGTAAATTATCTCGAGCAGCTTTACACCTTTGGGTCTCCGGAACGCGATCCAAGAAATCACGCGATATCGGTATCCTACTTTGGCCTTGTAAGGCCTGAAGATTTTCAGTTAGCAGCACATACAGATGCCGAAGATGTTGCGTGGTTTAATATTAAGAAACTTCCGAAGCTTGCTTTCGACCATAAAAAGATAATTGAAACAGCAACGAAGCGATTACGGGGTAAGATCACGTATGAACCTGTTGGTTTTGAGTTGCTCGAAAAAGAATTTCCCTTTTCTGATCTTGAAAAACTTTATCAAACCCTGCTCGATCAGGATATTGACAGAAGGAATTTCAAAAAGAAAATTATTGCATTGGGCATATTAGAAGAGTTAGATACTACCATTCAACGCAAATCAGGCCGGCCAGCACGGCTCTTCAAATTCAACAAAAAGAAATACTTCGAGCTCAAGGAGAAGGGCTACAACTTCGATATTTTCTTCTAAATCAAGTCAATTTCTGCATTAGCGTAAAACATACGCAAATAAGTGACTGGAAATGAAACTGCTTGTCTATATTTGCGTATATATTACACAAATAAAAGAGCAAATCTTAAAACTATGATAGGAGTAATAATAGCCCGCTTTCAAACACCGTATCTCCATGACGGTCACAAAGCGCTGATAGAAACTGTGCAAACTAAACATGGTAAAACGGTAATCGTTCTTGGTGTATCACCAGTTCTGGGAAGCAAAAGAAATCCCCTTGATTTTCACACGCGCGAAAAGATGATTAAAAAGGAATATCCTGAAGCGGTTGTGTTACCGTTGCCCGATCATCCGTTGGATACAAAGTGGTCCGGCAACCTGGATCAACTACTGACTAATACATTTCCGGGTGCTGCCTTTTCCCTCTATGGAAGCAGAAATAGTTTTATTAACTACTACTCCGGGAAAAACCCTGTAATAGAATTGTCAGAGCACGGCACACACAGTGCAACGGAAATACGGAAATCATTGAAAGAAAAAGTAATGGACTCTGTTGAGTTTAGATCAGGTATTATCTACGCGTACGCAAACACTTATACAAAAGTTTATCCTACAGTCGACGTAGCTGTATTCAGAAATAATAAAACAGAAATTCTTCTCGGCAGAAAAGATATCGATGGCAAGTGGAGATTAATCGGTGGGTTTAGTGACCCAACAGATGGAAGCTTTGAAGCTGCAGCGTTGCGTGAATTGGTAGAGGAATGTGGAGATATTCAGGTAACTGCAATGCTTTATGAAGGTTCCTTCCGCGTAAATGACTGGCGATACAAAAACGAAGAAGACAAAATTATAACAACACTTTTTTCAACTGAGTATATGTCTGGCGAAGCTATTGGAAGTGATGATATAGCAGAAGTGAAATGGTTCTTGCTCGGTGAAGTCGTTCAGATGATACACTCCAATCAAACCGCTTCTGAACATGCACCTCAATTGAATGTCCTATTAAAGAAATACAATTCTTAAATCGCGTTGAATATGAAAAAGCAAAATCTTCTATTATTGGCTGATGCTTACAAGTATGCTCACCACAAACTATACTTACCTGGAACTACAAAAATCTACTCCTACCTTGAAAGTAGGGGAGGTGCTTTTCCTGAAACCGTTTTCTACGGATTGCAATACATTTTAAAAGAGTATCTGCAAGGACAGGCTTTTACACGAACTGATATTGATGAAGCAGAAGAAACGCTTCAGGGCGTATTCGGAAGAAATGATGTTTTCAAACGTGAGAATTTCGAATACATTCTTGCAAGGTACAATGGCAAATTGCCCATTAAAATAAAAGCAGTTGCTGAAGGATCTGTTGTTCCTGTGCATCAAGTACTCATGACGATTGAAAATACAGATCCTCAATGCTACTGGCTTACTAATTTTCTTGAAACACTGCTCATGCAAGTCTGGTACCCCTGCACTGTGGCAACACTTTCTCGAGAAGTGCGAAAGATTGTAGAGCACTACTTTGAAGAAACAGCAGATGAAAGTAAAAAAAGCGCCATTGATTTTGTGCTTAATGACTTTGGTCTTCGTGGTGTAAGCTCGATGGAAAGCGGAGGCTTGGGAGGATCAGCACACTTAATTAATTTTATGGGCAGTGATACCGTGCACGCTTCTAAGTTTGCCAGAGCGTATTACAATGCAAAAAAAGTTTATGGAATGTCTGTGCCTGCAACGGAGCACTCGATCATGACATTGCTTGGTGAAGCAGGTGAGAAAAAAATACTGGAACATGTTTTGAATGCCTACCCTGAAGGAATTCTTTCTTGTGTATCAGATTCTTACAACATCTTCAATGTGGTTGAAAATTATTGGGGCGGTGATTTGAAAGAGCAGGTGATGCAGCGTAACGGCACTTTGGTAATCCGTCCTGATTCCGGGGATCCTGTAAAAACATTATTGAAAGTATTTGATCTCTTATTTGATAAATTTGGATTCACAGTAAACACAAAGGGCTACCGGGTGTTGCCACCGCAGGTAAGGGTGATACAAGGCGATGGCATTGATCTGCAATCAATCCCAGCCATTTACAAAGCTTTAAAAATAAAAGGCATCTCTGCCGAAAATCTTGTACTCGGCATGGGTGGAGCGCTCTTGCAAAAGGTAAATCGGGATACACAAAAGTTTGCATTGAAATGTTCTTATGCTGAAGTAAATGGGCAGTGGATGAATGTTAAAAAACATCCAACAGAAATGAATGAGGATGGTGAATTGGTGAAATCATTTAAAACATCCAAAGCAGGTAAATTAAAACTTGTAAGGATTGGCGACCAGTATCACACTACGGATATCTACTCCAACCATCATGAAGATTTGTTGCAGACGGTATTTGAAGATGGAGTTATCACAAAAGAATATACTTTTGAAAGTATTCGTGATCGTGCTAAAACTAAAACATTACAATTTGCATAATGGAATCTAATATAAAGCTTTACGCTACTTCGACTGGATTAAAACTGGGAAAACAAATTGCACAACATCTTGGTCAACCCTTGAATGAAATTCATACGGAAAAATTTTCTGATGGCGAATTATTTGTTCGCTTCAATGAAAGTGTACGAGGCCAGATTCTTTTTATTGTGGCTAAAATTCACATGCCTTATGAAAATATTTTTGAATTGATGCTTGCTGTGGATGCGGCAAGAAGGTCGTCTGCGAAAGAGGTTATCCTGGTAATTCCTTACTTGCCGCACAGCAGGCAGGAGCGAAGGGACGGGCAGCGTACTTCCATCGCATCACGCATCGTTGCCGACATGGTGCAACTGATGGGCGCTGATCGAATCATCACCCTCGATCTTCACACAAATGCCATTGAGGGCTTTTATAAAATTCCCCTTGATCCGTTATCATCACATCGCCTTTTTGTTGAATCTATCAAAGCAGACAATACTGACAACATTTGTTTATGCAGCCCTGATTTTGGTGGCATTAAACGCTTGAAGCAATACAAGAAATATATTGATGCAGACATTGCTGTGATCAATAAAGAACGCCTGAAGCCAAACCAGATTTCACACATGGAGATCATTGGTGATGTGAAAGGAAAAAATGTTATCATCATCGATGATCTTGTCGATACAGCTGGTACGCTGTGCGCTGCGGCAGATTTGTTAATAGAAGAAGGCGCTGCATCAGTTCATGCTTATTGTACCCATGGTGTATTAAGTGGCAACGCTTTGCAGAATATTCATCGTTCACAGATCAAACACATTTGCATTTCAGATACTGTAACAGAGGAATTAGTGGATGGCAAAATAAAAATTGTAAGCTGTTCAAAGTTATTGGCAAAAGCGGTAGAAAATCTCATGAACAATAAAAGCTTAAGTCAGTTATGATCACAAAAGCAATACGCAATTGTTTGAACAATGCCAGAATGAAAAGCTGGGATAAGACCTATTGGGCATTTGATATTCACGGAACAATACTGCATCCAACGTTTAAATCTGGTGTTGTCTCAACGGAGTTTTATCCTTTTGCAAAAGAAGTAATGCAATTGTTAAGCAAGCGCGAAGACATTGTGAGAATATTGTATACCTGTTCTTTTCCGCTTGAGATTGTGGAGTATATCGAGTATTTCAAGAAACACGACATACATTTTCATTACGTCAATGAAAACCCTGACGTATGCACAGGGGCGTATGGGCACTACGAAAACAAGTTTTACTTTAACGTTCTATTTGAAGATAAGGCAGGCTTCGACCCATTGACGGATTGGGAAGATGTCTTCAAACTTCTGAAAAGTATCGATTATAAATAAAACGCTGAGTGTGCTCCAGAAATTAACCAAAAGGTTTTACTGATTCACGAAAGAAGAAGATATTACATGGAAATAGTTTCACTATGCATCTTCTCTTTCCTGGACGCCATCAGCTTCTTACCAATTTTCAGTTTGAATATTTACATTCAATTATCTACCATCGCTTAGCCAATTGCAACGACATATTTGGAAAACCACTAGGAATAAAAGACAAAGTTACTGCTATCATTTTTGCTGTAACATCGGCTAACCATAGTAATACTCGCAGGAACCCCTTGCCTTTTTACCTGCGTGCACTTGCCATTCAGGAGTTTTCACATGAATTAAACATTCCAACTTATATTTACGGTATTGATGATGTCGGCAATCTTTCAAACTTTGCAAGTTACACATTGAAGAGAGTGAAGCATGAGAGCGAGGGGCTTTTTGACCTGCAACCTTCAAATACCATTGTCATCTGTTCTACTCCCGTGCTAACCATGTATGAGCAACTCGGTTTTAAAATCCTCCCAGGCGAGTTGATCAATAGAAATGCATGGTCATATAAATCTCCTTTGCCTTGGGACATAGTGGAACAAATTGCAACTACTGAAGCGTGGAATGCAAATGAAAACATTGTACAGAACATTCACCCTTCGTCAAGAGAACTATGGGAGAAGTACCGCCTCGGTGAAAAGGTAAAACTTCTTTTTAAAGATACGATGATCAGTGACGATGGTGACATCACTACCACACGTGATTACAATACTTATGTTCGCCAGATGGATGAGATTGCAGAATTAAAATATGTGGAGACTGCTGCTTATGTCCGACCGGGGAGAATTGGTGACATCGGATGTGCCGTTGGTTCATGGATGAAGTTAGCATGCAAGGATGACCGGTTCCGAGAATCTGACTTCTATGGAATTGAAGTAGCCAGGCATCTTTTTGACATCTGCCATCAGCGAAAGCATAACGGCGAGTTTTCTAATCCTTTCGTATTCTTCTCTCAACGAAATGCCGTAACAGGACTCGTGTTCGATGCAAACTCGATGAACACCATTCATACATCATCGCTTACACATGAGATAGAGTCATACGGAAGCAGAGATGAACTTTTAAAATTTATTCTGAACCGGTATCAGGAACTTGCTAACGGAGGGATCTGGATCAATCGTGATGTAGTGGGTCCAGAGAATAAGGAGAAAATTGTTTTGATGAAACTAAACCAAGCTGATGGCAGGAGTGAAGATTATGATGGCGCTTTTGCCCAGCGAGAGGAGTTGAGAGATTATCTTAAAGGACTATCAACGTATGGGAGGTTCCTTCGCTTCGCTCGGGATTTTAGACAAAAGGAGGGATATCAATTGCACTACAAATCAATTTTAATTGATGGTGAAGAATACATTGAATTGAAATTAAAAGATGCATGTGAGTTTATGAGTCGCAAAGATTACCTGGATAATTGGCAAAGTGAGATGCATGAGACTTTTTGCTTTTGGGATTTTAATGAATGGAAATACAATTTGGAGTTAGCAGGTTTCACAGTTGCATCGGAATCGAGGGCTTATACCAATGAGTGGATTGTTGAGAATAGATTGCTTGGAAAAGTTGAACTCTATGAAAGCGTTCATGATGAGGAGATCCAGAAAATAAATTATCCGGTTACAAATATGATATTACTGGGGGAAAGGAAATAACTGTATGAATTGAAGAACCTTTAGCTGATGGCCCAGCTGAACGATGTATTGAAGAATAAATTTAGTGGAAACATAAACTAGTATGGCATAACGTTTAAGCTTGATCTGGAAGCGAGAAAGTTAATCGAGAGAACTTCATCAAAGCCGCCAAAGTATCAAGTCAAGGATGCACGATGATTTAGAATCTATACAATAAATCATCCATTAGCTTGTTCTGCCAAATCATTTTAAAGATTAATGAATTATACGCTTAATCTTCATAAAATTCTCTTAATGCACCAAAATAAACAGTGTTCCATCCATCCACGATGTCATTGTAATCCTCATCGGGAATATTGGTATGTTTTAATTCTACAGAGGTTCCCTTTGGATCAGCGTGAAGTTTTATTGTAACAATTGATTTTTCTTCCTGCTCGCCAAAATACCATTGCTGCACTATTTTTTTGCTGGGCTCAAATTCGAGATTCTTCCCAGTTATACTTCCATCCCAAAGAGAAAACTCCGTTTCTGGTTCCGCAGACATTTCTGCCTCTTCACCAGACCACAGCTGGATGGTTAGCGGATTTGTGAGCGCCAAGTATACGTCTTCAGGAGGAGCTGGTATGCTATAGTATTTTTTATAATCCTTCATATTTCTAGTGATATAAGTTAAAGCTGATGAACGTAAGCAATGTCGGTCGTAATGTCTTTCATTAGTGATAAAGGTAGTGAACAGTTTGAAATACGAAACGCTCTTATTTCTATCTAATGAATCAGAAATGGCATAGTAATAAAGTCTGAAGCGTGGATTATAAACAGTGTTATTTCATACTGTAAAGAAATCCGGTTTCGAAGTTTGATAAGTTTATCTTTGCACGATGGCAGATAATCTTAATTTAAAACACTCGGCTTTTTTAAAAAACCTTTCAATTCAGGCTTTTAATCCGATGCAGGAAGCAGTGATAGAAAAAGCAGCTTCTACTCATAACCTTATGCTTCTTGCGCCAACAGGTACAGGAAAGACGCTCGCTTTTTTAATTGCAGTTTTAGATACGCTTAACCCAAAAGATGAGGGTGTGCAAGCTATTGTGGTTGCGCCTTCGCGAGAGCTGGCATTACAAATTGAAGATGTTTTTAAATCCATGAAGACTTCTTACAAAGTGAGTTGTTGCTATGGAGGGCATCCATGAAAATTGAACAAAATAGTTTGAGCGAAGCTCCTGCTTTAATAATTGCTACACCAGGAAGACTTGCGGATCATATCGATAGAGAATCTTTTGACACTTCCTTTGTTAAAATTGTCGTTCTTGATGAGTTCGATAAATCGTTGCAGATGGGGTTTCACACGGAATTGAAAATGCTCTTTAAAAACCTAAGCGGGAAACAACAACATGTGCTTACTTCGGCCACTACCCTTGAGGCACTTCCAGACTTTCTCCCATTTAAAAAAGCGGAAACCTTAAATTATTTAAAAGACGAAGTTGAAGTTAAGCTGAAATTAAAATTAGTGCGAACAAAAAGCGCTGACAAGGTAGAAACATTAATGCGGCTTGTTGCGGGATTTAATCAGGAGGTTTGCCTTGTATTCTGTAACCATAGAGAGGCCGTTGAAAGGATCAGTGCCTTGTTCAAGAAGTACAACTTTGAACATGGTATTTTTCATGGTGCAATGGAGCAGATTGACCGGGAGAAGAACCTAATAAAATTCAGAGGAGGTGCGCATAATGTATTAATTGCTACTGACCTTGCTGCCCGTGGATTAGATATTCCGGAGATAAAACATGTAGTACATTACCAATTGCCACCAAAGGAAGACGCTTTTATCCACAGGAATGGACGAACAGCCCGCATGCATGCGCATGGTGAAGCGTATTTAATTTTGGCAGACGATGAATCACTGCCTGAATATATCGACAAAAAACTGGAAGAGGTCACGCTGCCGAAAGCACTGAAGCTTCCACCGCCGCCAAAGTATGCCTCGTTATATATTAGTGCAGGCAAAAAAGATAAGATCAGTAAGGGTGATATAGCCGGGTTGCTTATGAAAAAGGCGGAACTGCAAGGTGACGATATAGGGATGATTACAACGCTTGACCATTCTTCTTATGTCTCGGTTAAGCGGCCATTAGCGAATACGGTTTTGAATAAACTGAAAGAGGAGCGGTTGAAAAAAATGAAGGTTAAGATTGAACTAGCAAGCTAAAATTGGAATCATACCGGCCTTATGAATTGTAAAGCTGGCGATTAATGTCAACAAAAGCCATTTTCCCTCTGTGGTTTAATCTCTCAACTTCACAATATCTTTTTAGAACGGCTGCTTACAAAAAGCAATTCAAATGGTATCAAAGCGACTAAACTAAAATTCCGACCGCGTTGAACCGGCTGGCATAAAGTTTTAGAAAGTAACTCCGCTATACTTAAGGTGCAGCCCCACTATGCGAAAAAATCAAACCTCCCCCAAAGGCTTTGTTAGGCGAAAGTATTTGTACTTTCTGCTATTTGTCTTTCCTGCTTTCATCTTGCAGGGACAAAATCAAACAGCCAAAGTAACACCTACCAACTCCATTTATTACTACGAGTATCTACCTCCGGATTATGCGTCCAACTCAAATGATTATCCCGTGGTTTTCTTTATGCATGGCATTGGCGAACGCGGCAACACGTTAGCTGACTTACCCAATGTTACAAAGAATGGCCCTCCAAAACATGTTAAAAACGGATTCAAATTTCCTTTCATACTTATATCCCCACAATGTAAAACCAATTTAAGTTGGCCTGCCTGGTATATTGATGAAGTTGTAGAGCACGTCAAGTCAACCTTGAGAATTGACTCAAGAAGAATTTATATTGTAGGCCTTAGCCTTGGAGGTGGAGGAGCATGGACTTACGCACAAACTTATCCGAATAAAGTTGCTGCCCTTGCTCCCGTTTGTGGTGGATTTAATTCTTTAAAAGATGCTTGCAAACTTGCTGATGCCAATATTCCCGTATGGGCCACTCATGGAGATAAGGACGGAGTAGTGCCTTTTATGCGCAGCCAAAATATGGTGAACGCCATAAATGCTTGCGCAACACCTCCTACACCATTGGCCTTGCTTACAATATACCCTGGCGTGGGACACAACGCGTGGGACTATGCGCTTCGTACTGACAATAGTTTGCATAAGCCCAATGTCTACGAATGGCTGATGCAATTCACCAATGGAAGTGTTTCAGTAAATGCAGGAAGTGACATCAATCTAAAACTCCCTACCACATCCACTAATATTACAGGTTCTGCATCCACCGGGACAGGAACAATATCCGCTTATCGTTGGACACAAGTCAGCGGACCTACTGCTACACTTACAAACAATACAACCACAACCTTATCACTTACGAATTTAATCGAGGGAATTTACACTTTCCGACTCACCGCTACTGCCACTGATGGCGAAACAGGTTTTGATGAAGTTAAGGTAACGGTACTGAAAGTAAACATTGTTCCTGTTGCCAACGCAGGGTCAGATCTGGTACTTACTCTTCCAACGAACGCAACTAATATTTCAGGCACGGGAACAGATGTAGACGGAACCATTGCTTCCTATGCATGGACAAAGGTAAGCGGACCTACAGCAACAATGGCCGGGACAACTACGGCAACATTAATTTTAACAAATCTATTGCAGGGCACTTATACTTTTCGACTAACAGTGAAAGACGATAAAGGTGCATCTCATAGTAATGACGTAAACGTTACTGTTAACCCTCAAAGTACGAATCAAGCTCCATTAGCAAATGCAGGTATTGATCAGAAAATCAATCTTCCTACTTCAACGACTAATCTTATTGGTTCAGGAAGCGATGCCGATGGAACGATTGCTACTTATCTCTGGGAAAAAATGAGTGGTCCAGCCGTTGTATTAAATACACCAAATGCAGCCTCCTTATCCCTATCACAACTTGTCTCCGGAACCTTTGTTTTTAAATTAACAGTAACGGATGATAAAGGAGCACAAGGTAGTGATCAGGTAACGGTTACAGTAGTAGCTGCAAATCAGTCTCCAATGGCAAATGCTGGGGCAGATATTATTTTAAGTCTGCCAACTAAAAAAACAAGTATACAGGGAACAGGTACAGATGCTGACGGAAGCATAGCAAGTTATGCATGGTCGCAAATAAGCGGACCGAATACGGCAACGCTTACCAATGCAACTTCCAGTTCAGTAACAACTGATAATCTCATTGCAGGTACATATGTATTCAGCATGCTTGTTACAGATGATAAAGGTGCTACTGCATTTGATAACGTTTCGGTCGTAGTAAATGCGCTTATTGAGAATGTTCTCGCGATAGTAAATGCAGGTGGAGATCAGGTAGTGACACTTCCGCTTAACAGTGCAATCATTACAGGTAAGGCTTCCGATACTGACGGGACAATTGTTTCCTTACTTTGGGAGAAAGTAAGTGGTGCCAGTGCAACATTAGTTGGCGCTACTACGCGTACACTTACTGTAAATGACCTAGTAGCAGGATCGTATGTGTTTCGGTTAACAGCCACAGATGATGATAACGCAAGTTCCACTGATGATGTTTCTGTTACTGTCATGCCAGCCCAAGTCAATCAGGCTCCTGTGGCAAACGCTGGGGCGGACGTAGGCGTAACATTACCTGCCACTACTATTACCTTGATCGGTTCGGGAACTGATACAGATGGCTCAATAGCTTCTTATAACTGGATGCAATCAAGCGGGCCGAATGCCACAGTGGTTTCCAATGGTGCATCGCTTTCTCTTACACAATTATTGGAAGGCGTATATACTTTTACACTTACTGTAACTGATAACAAAGGTTCTACTGGTAGCGATGAAGTAACGTTAACAGTACAATCAGCCAATATACCTCCTGTTGCAAATGCAGGAGCTGATCAACTCCTTAATGTTGACAATACAACGATCAATGGTTCCGCAACTGACACAGATGGAACGATTATAGGGTATCTGTGGCAACAGCGAAGTGGACCCAATACTGCTGTTCTTGTAAATGGCAATACGAGTGCTTTAACAATCTCGGGATTAACAACCGGCACATATACATTCCGTTTTACAGTAACAGATAATGATGATGCTAAACATTCCGATGACGTTAAAGTTATTATCAATTCGATCAATCTCGCTCCCATTTTAAGCGTTGACGAAGATAAAGTTATTACGTTGCCTACCAATACAGTAAACTTCACAAGCGCAGCAGTAGATAGTGATGGCGAAATTGTAACTTATCAATGGACACAGATTGACGGTCCTTCAGCTACACTTGAAAATGCCAATTCTCCTACACTCACCGTGACTGTGCCAACAAGTGAAGTTTATACATTTCGAATAGAAGTTACTGACGATGGCGGCGCCAAAAACTTTGAAGATGTAGTGCTTACCGTTAATGCTGCAGCCGGGAACATAGCTCCTATCGTTTCGATTGCCGAAAGTGAGCCAATTACTTTACCATTGAATTCAATTAACCTGTCAGGATCAGCTTCAGATGAAGACGGGTCAATCACATCTTATCTGTGGACAAAAGTAAGCGGGCCAACTGCGACTTTAGTGAACGAAACTAATTCAACACTTTCTCTTTCGAATCTGCTTGAAGGATCTTACACTTTTAGATTGACTGTCTTTGATAATGGTGCACTATCATCTTATGCTGAGACACATGTTACTGTTTTACCTGCTGGTGTAAACCAGCCTCCTGTGGCATCAGCAGGAGCGGACCAGATCCTGATATTGCCGGCGAATGGAATTACATTAACAGGTAGTGCAAGTGATGTTGATGGATCCGTGCTTACCTATAAATGGACTCAGTTTCATGGGCCAGCAACATCGTTATTAAATGCAGACAATCCCTCACTGACACTATCTGCGCTTGCAAGTGGCATTTATAAATTTAGGTTAACTGTTACCGATGATGATGGCGCAACTGATACAGATGATGTGCTTGTAAACGTAAAGCCTGCAGGAACAAATCAAAAACCAGTTGCCGATGCCGGACGAGATCATCTGATCTATTTGCCGCAAACCTCTATTAACCTTGAAGGTTCTGGCAGTGATGCTGACGGGAATATTATAGGGTACTCGTGGTTGAAAGTATCCGGACCTCAAGCTTCTATGGATAACAACGGCCTCGCTACACTTACTGTTACTGAACTCGCAGAGGGTACGTATGTATATAGATTGGAAGTTAAAGATGACGATGGTGAAACACATACAGATGATGTTAATGTCACTGTTCTTCCAGCTTCCATCAATCAGGTTCCACAGGTAAGCATAGATGGCAATGATAATATATACCTTCCGGAAAATACAACTTTACTTATGGGAACGGCAAGCGATGCTGATGGAAGTATCGTTACGTATCGATGGGAAAAAATTAGTGGTCCCGATGCAGCGCTATTGAACGAGACCACCTCATCAGTAACCGTTAATAATTTAGTGGAGGGAATTTATAAATTCAGGTTGACTGTCACCGATGATAAGAGTGCATCTTCTTCAGCAGAATTTGGTTTTACCGTAAATTCTGAAACAGCCAATCGTCCACCAGTAGCAAATGCAGGAGAAGATTTTGCCATAAAGTTGCCAGCGAATAGTACCGCGATAGCAGGTTCAGGTGTAGACGCTGAAAGTGCTAATCTTACTTATGCCTGGATAAAAGTTGGAGGCCCTGAAGTAATAATTGCAAATGAAAATAGCGCAACAGTTACTTTGTCAGCAATGGAAGAGGGGATATATACTTTCAGCCTCTCCGTTACTGATGAAAGTGGTGTGACTAATGCGGATGAAGTAACAGTAACTGTATTCCCAGCACACATTAATATTCCTCCCACCGTGAATGCCGGAAAGGATGTTGCGTTAACGCTCCCTGAAAATACAACGACACTATCAGGCACTTCTAAAGACGATGGGATAATACAAAATGTCATTTGGACGAAGACGAATGGTCCAGAGATAAATCTCGGAGATGCCTCATCCAATAACTTGGAGTTGAATGAATTGAAGGAAGGCGTATATACTTTCAGATATACAGTGACTGATGACGGAGGACTTACAAATTTCGATGAAGTAAATGTTCAGGTATTTGCTGAGCCTGTTCCTAATGCCCCTCCGGTAGTTGATGCAGGGATGGATATTATGATTCAGCTCCCGCAAAACTCTTTAACGATTAATGCCGAGGCGAATTCACCGCAAGGCCTTATCGTGTCTTACCAATGGACACAAGTGGAAGGAGACCCTCTGATCATTCCATCCGACACATTAAACGTTCTTGAATTTAATGCAATACCAGCAGGTGAATATGTTTTCAGAGTTACTGTCACAGATGATTTGGGAATGCAGGCTTTTGATGATGTACATGTTGTAGTGCTTGAAGAACAACCAAATGTGAGACCCGGCAATACATTCTCTCCGAACGGAGACAGCATTGATCAAACTTGGAAGATTGAAAATTCATTTTTATTGAATGATTGCGAGATCGTAATATTTAATAGAGGTGGGTTAAAAGTTTTCGAGTCTACGGGATATAGTAATGAGTGGGATGGTGTTTTCAAAGGAAAGCAATTAGAAGAGGGAGTCTACTTTTATATCATTCGTTGTGATTATGGAAAATCCATAACAGGAAGTGTAATGTTAATCCGTTAATTGAAATGAAACGACCTCATATATTCCTTCTTGCGCTTGCAATGCTGGTCCTTCCAAGGTTAGTGTTTGCGCAGCAAAACATCGTCTACAATCAATATTTCTTCAATCCGTTCTTGTATAATCCGTCTCTCATCACACCAAATGAACATACAGAACTTTTTGTGAATTACAGAAAGCAGTGGTTGGGAATACAAGATGGACCGTCAACCGCCACGGTCAATTTGCAAGTACCAATTAATTATAAAATGTCACTTGGTGCAACTGCCATTCAGGATAAAGCAGGAGTGTTGCGTACAACGACAGGGATGCTTGCCATCGGTTATCACATTTACTTCGGCAATAACGCCGAAACTGGACACAAAATTGGCTTCGGTTTGTCAGCCGGATATTCGAATAGCAGGCTTGATATGAATAAGGTAACGAACCCGAATGATCCCGCATTGGCTGCGAACAGCACATCTTCAATGAGAGGTCAGTTTGGGTTGCATTATCAGTTCCAACGGTTTAAAGCTGGATTTGCATTACCCTCTATATTCAGAGACAATTTTGTATCGGAGGAGAACTTTAGCAAACCAGGCATTGATCAGATTTCGACTACCCTTTCAACGTTAGGTTATACTTTTCCAATAAATGAACGTGTTTCTTTTGCGCCTACCTTATTATATAGAACAGCACAGGACATAAAACAGATAGAAGGGATGGGCGTTATTAAAATAGACGATCTCATCTCATTTGGTGGTACATATCGGCAGGACTATGGGGCAGCTGCCTTTGTGCAGCTTAACGTGAAGAATAAGTTAAAAGTAGGATACGCTTATGAGTTTTCAACTGGTAACTTGAATGGATTTAACAATGCAAGTCATGAATTTCAGATAGCGATAAATTTAGGTAAGAAAAAATCACATCCAATAACTAAAACAGAAACACAAATAGACGAGCAGCCTGTTGCCTCTGGTGAAAGTCGACCGGTTCAGAAGCCTGTTGAAAAAGAAAAAACCGCTTTGGAAGAGCCGGCTCAATCGCCTGTCATTGTAAATGTTGATAAGCCTAACAATGAGCAGACGTTGAAAAAGGATATGAGTCCTAAAAAACTCAATGGTGAGAATCTCGACACTGGTTACTATATCGTTGTGGGTGTATTTTATTCTGTTCTTAATGCAAACAAGTATTACACAACATTGAAAAAAGCAGGGTATCCAGCTGAGGTAGGTTTTTATCCTCCCAGAGGGTATTACATCGTTTATATGAAGAAGACTTCAACCATCGAGGAAGCAAAGAAATCACGAGATGAGTATAGGGCACGTTCTAGATATTCCTTTAAAGATACCTGGATATTTTTCGTAGAGTAATTGTTGTGAAAGTAATAGGAATGGCTTAGTGCTGTTCAACCATTCAACTTGCCATTTCCAGAATTTCAAGCATCTCTTCCTGGTTAAGCGCGATGGGATTATTCTTGTTTTCTGTGCTGGTTATTATTTTTTTGAAGTCATGTGGTGTAACACCGCTTTGCGAAAGTGTGGGAATGTGCATCTCTGCAGTATATGATTCTATCACTTCAAGCAGAGCATCAATGTAGTAAGCTGTTGATTTATTCTCCACACATGAAAACATTTTTCCTATTGATGCATACTTAAGTAATGCATGTTCATTGTTTTTAGTATGACGTAATTTTCTTACCGTAATTTTATTTACGGCAGGCATTAATGAACTGCAGATTACACCATGAGCGATGGGAAAATAACCACCAATAGAAGATGCAAACCCATGCACCAATCCGAGGCCTGCATTTGCCAACGTAATACCAGATAGATACGCGGACATCGACATTCCTGTTCTTGCCTCTAGGTTGTTATCTACTTTATAAGCTTTTATTAAAGATTCGGATATATGTTTCAATCCTTCAAAAGCCAGCGCATCTGTTATAGGATTCGCTGTGGTAGAAAGGTAAGATTCGAGCAGTTGCGTAAAGGCATCCATCCCACTTGATGCTGTAATTTTCGGTGGACATCCAAGGGTGAGCATAGGATCAACAATCGCTACATCAGGAACAAAATTATTGTGACGCAAAGATTTTTTAAAACCTTCTGTTCCGATTTCTGATAGCACGGCATTCTTGGTGGCTTCACTGCCTGTACCCGAGGTGGTAGGAATAGCAATGAAAGGAACTTTTGTACCTGGATGCAATGGTTTTGTTCCTATGCCCTCAAGATAATCTTTCACGGGTTCATTCAGAAGTAGCATTGCGCTTATTGCTTTGCCTGCATCAAGCACGCTCCCGCCCCCAATGGCTACCACAACATCTGCTATATATGGAAAGAACTGCTGAACGGCTTCGTCTATCAGGGTTGGCGTCGGTTCTTTGTCTACCTTAAAACGTTCCATGATTATAGCATTGCTATGCAGTTGCTCCAACAGTTTTAGGTAGGAAGGATGTGCATCAAATGAATGAGTTCCTGTAACAAGCAGTATCTTAGAACCAAATGTTTTTATAACAGAAGGCAGAAGTGAAATCTTTCCTGCGCCGAAGTGCAAAAGGGGTGTGGTTGCAAAACTAAATGTGCCTGGTATCACTTCTATTTCTTTACAGGAAATAATAATTTATGTTTTATTCCCTCCCGAGGCTTATCCATCCAAGGGGCTACGGTATCACGCCATTTCATATAATGTAAAGTTTCTTTATGTGCTGCTATAGCGTCCTCAGTTTCATATGCTTCGTAAAGCACGAACTTTGTAGCATCCTGTGAATCCTGAAGGATATCGAATCGAAAGTTACCCAATTCTTTTACTGACCCCTCATGATTTTGCCTTGAAGCTTCTATAAAAGAATTGATAAAAGCTGGTTTTACATAAACGTGCACTATTGTTACGATCATAGTAATGCAATTATAATCTTTCTTTTTTATAGCAAAGTAAGGATTTTCAGCCGTGGTGTTTATCAATAATGTATATGAGGTGCAGATGCAGCTATGACTCTATTTTCAGGCATAAACTTTTGAGTAGGTAAGGAATTTCAAAAGTTATTGTTGCCCGGGTGTGAAAAATGAAGGCAAATCGAAAAATATTTAAGTGGGTTGTTTTGCCTCTACTGCTTATAATAATCAGTAACAAGACATCATATGCACAGGGTTTAACACTCGAGATGTTTGGAGGAACAGCATGGAATCTTCCACTCTCTCTTAAAATTGAACAGCCAGGAGAGCCATTGATTAAGTTTAAAGCACGCTATAGTACTAGCCCGTGGAGAGGTTCGCCTTACTACGCACTTCGTATTGGTTATCAACATTGGAGTGGTGAGTTAGTGCATCACAAAGTTTACCTGAACAATGCTCCGGAACCTGTTGAACATTTTGAGGTTTCGCACGGCTATAACCTGGTCATGGTAAACAGAGCTCTTACCTTCGATCGCGCTGCTTCGATAGTGAGGATTGGGTTAGGAATGGTAGTGGGTCATCCCGAAGGACGAATCAGGGGAAGAGATATTAATCCGGTGAAAAGTTTGTTGGGGGGTGGATATCATATTTCCGGACTATGCCTGCAAGTTGCAGTAGGGCGACAGTTAGGAATAGCAGAGCATTGGTTCTTTAGGCCTGAGGCCAAAATTACTGCAGCATGGGCGCGTATGCCTTTGGCAGGCGGTGGCACTGTAACGGTACCTAACATTGCATTGCATACCCTCTTCGGTTTTGGTTACCGAGGTACACATTAATACTAATAATTTTTTGACTTTAAACTGTAGCCAGCTGATGGAGTAGGCTTTCGGTAGCAAGCTAGGGCTCAACTAGTAGCCACACGAGCAAGTCTTACGTGGCAAGGTATGGCTGCCCTCCACTGCCACTGTCCTTATTAAAGGAGGCAATACCAAGCGCTAATAAAATATTTTTAATGACATTATTAACATTATGAAAACTCCAAACCAATATACTGATCTGTGGATCCATCTTAGTTAGTACATAGCTGCCTATGATGAAAAGAAAAAGATTGAAACTGAAGTAAAACAAAATACCGCTGTTGATCCATAGCAGTCCATAATTGTCCATCATTGTTTCTTCAGAAAACAAATGAAGAAAATATGAAACGCTATAAATAATCATGATGAGGCCCGTAATGGTCCACATAAAAGTTTGGTACACTGTGTAGGGCTGAACATAAACTGTTACCAGGATATAAGATAGCAGGTAGATTGCAAGACCCACTACCACTGTTGTTCGCCTGCCCGTAGTGAGAAGAATTTCGAAATAGAACCAGGTGAGTAAGAAGAAAACAACAGTATAGTATACGTTAAACAGAATTACTGTTGATCTATCTTCAGCAAAAAGAATGTAAGCAATAAAATCTGAAAGGGCTGATACTACTGTTAATGCTCCGATAAGGTGAACGGATTTAGAGGCGTACCTGATCTTTCTCAGGTACATAACAAAAGGCACGGCAACTGAAAGGATAGATGCCAGCCTTATGATCTCTGAAATCCGCTCTGAACCCATCTGAATTATTGAAGTATTACTGTACTCCACATGGTGGGCATGGGCTTGAAGCATCATATACCATAGTCCGGTCACTTGTTAATCTTCCATTTGAACTTCCCGCAATATCGGTAATTATTAATAGTAATTGCGGAGTCAAGTTCAGGTCATTAATTGCAGGCTCAATAGTTAGTGAATTGAAAAAGGAGATAGAAGTAATTTCATCGAAGATATTTGTACCAAAGAAATGGAACCAGATTTTATTTGGATTAGCATCTTGGTAATTTTGAGTCCATCTGCGTGCTTCGCTTCTGCTTATTTCTGTGTTCGTGTTAGCATCTATTAAAACACGCCCTGGAATAGGTGACCACACACTTAAAGATTCAGTGATAGGAATAGCAATGAAGTGGTGTGTGCCTGCATCATCAAGTGCGTGGTGAAAGGCAATACCAGTGAGATTCGACACAGACTCAGTAAGGTTCTCCAATTGTGAAGCAGAAATGGCGTACGAGGTTGTGGTATTAACCCTCCCTTGGTTAACCTCCTTCGCGTTATAGGCATCCATCCAACGATTTCCGGTTTCAACGGATATTTGTTCACCAACATTCTTATAGAATGTAATATCGCGAACATTATTAACAGACTCTTCTTTGGTATCCTGGCAAGCCATCAATGATACGGCAAAGAATATTACAGTAGAAGCAAACAGATTTTTCATAAGTGTATTATTAATTAAAAGCAGACTATATAGACATTTATTATAAAGAGACTAATTGGCGTTAGTACATCAAAAATTACATACTATGCAAGCTTTTAAATTCTATATGCTAGCGGCAACAGGGTTACCTAACAAAGCTTTAAATTATTACTGCTTGTAACATTACTTAAGTTATAAAGAACTTGGCGCATTATAAGCAGCTCTGCAAGCTTTAATATGAGGAAAAAAAGTATGCCACCGGCAGTAAGTTTTTTTAGGGCAATACAGGATGCGTGGAAAGCCGCTGGTTAAGCGACAATTGCCGTTGAAATACACTCGTATTTTTTTAAATGTGTATAACTATAATGAAGTCTAGTTGAAAAACCAGAAGAATTAGAACTAATTTGTAGAAAATTGTACCCTCAAGATTTCTGCCTTTGGACAGATCCGAATTGTATTGGTGCGAGGCTTTCTTTCATCCTTTTTTAATGAATATAGACGGAGTACAAAAAATTATTTTGCTGGTGGATGATGATACTGATGATGCAGAGATGTTTGCAGAGGTATTAACAAATATCGATTCAACAATAAGATTATATCATGTTGAAGATGGACTTGCATTGTTCGAGCATTTGGCGAATGAAAAAAACGAAAAACCGAATGTTATTTTTCTTGACATCAACATGCCAGAGATGAACGGATGGCAGTGCCTTAGTAGGCTGAGAGGTGACCTGATTACGAAAGATATTCCTGTACTCATTTACACAACATCATCTCATGCACGAGACAAACAGATTGCAATGGACCTGGGCGCAACGGCATTTATAACCAAGCCATCTGAGTATAAAACACTTCAAAAATTATTATCTGCAATTACATTAGGGTTGCAAAGTGATATTAAGTCTGCTATCAATAGTCTTTAATAATTAATAATGATAGAATTCCTTTATAGTCGTATCATGCTTAATTAAAAGTATATATTGCCTTTAAAGGCATCTTAAAAAGCCAGACGTTCTTAATGAAACCGTCCAACCGGATAATTTATTCGCGTGTCATTTTTATAACAGGAATAGTACTCCTTACGTCGTTATCCATTCTTTTTATTTATGAAACACACCAGGAAAACTCCTCATCCAGTGTTGTGTATAATACCAACAAGATTCAGCAATCGCTGGAAAGGATTTTCTCTGCATTAGAAGACAGAGAATCTGATTTTAGAGGATATATGCTAACAGGTGATACAACCTACTGGCACAGGAAGATCAAACGAGATGAAGTTGAAATAAATCTAAACAGAATCGATTCTTTACTGACTGACAACCCTATTCAAAAAAGGAATTTTTTAAAACTAAAGGAGCTTATCAACGCTAGCATCCAAAAGCAAGAACTAATAGCCACAAGACTTAAAGATCCTGCATATTTAAAATCGCAATCTTTCTATTCAGATCTTAAGGCAGCCTCTCAACGATTAGATAGTATAAAAATAAGAATTGTGAAGATGCAGAATATTGCATCAAGTCTATCTGAAAACCATTCATTGGCTGCGCAAAAACATACCGTCATTGCTACCATTGTAGGTGTGGCGGTGAGTTTGTTTTCCATGATCATATTTATTATCGCTTTCTATTTTATAGATCAGGAGTTGAAAAGATCAAAGAATTATCTTAATGAAACCCAAAGCTTGAATACACGAATCGCTGAGATAAATTCTGAGCTTGAGAAGGCGAATAGCAGTCTCCATCAACTCAATTTTGAATTGGAGGGCAAGAATTTTCAACTTGAAAAGTATGCGAAGGAGCTCAGTTCTTTTACGCATATTACCAGCCACGACATGCAGGAGCCACTGAGAAAAATAGAATTTTATATTTCTATTGTTGAGGATCGCGAAAAGCAAAACCTTACTGATGAGGGGAGAAAATTTCTTGAAAAAATAAAACAGTCAGTGAGCAGAATGCGCCAGCTGTTTTTGAGTATGCTTGATTTTTCACTGACCAATACTACTGATAACAATATTGAAGACGTTGACCTGAATGAGGTTTTGCAGGAAACTGTTAGCTCATTAAAAGTTTATATTAAAGACACCAATACAATTCTTGAAGTTGATCAATTGCCGAGAGTAAAAGGTATCAAGTATCAATTGATTCAACTTTTCGAAAATATTATTAGTAACGCTATCAAGTTTAGACGGAATGACGTCATTGCAGAAATACAAATTACGCAGGAAATCATCCATACAGATCATCGCACCGTACCGGGATTAAAAAATAACACGAAGTACTATAGAATTGATTTTATTGACAATGGGGTCGGTTTTGATTCTAAATATGCCGAGAAGATATTTGAAATCTTTCATCGCCTGATTACAAAGAGTGATTCTTACGGTGTGGGTATTGGCCTTGCTATTTGCAGGAAGATTGCGGAGAACCACGGAGGAATACTCATTGCAAAGTCTCAACCCGATATTGGATCTATATTTTCATTATACATACCCGTTAATTCTTGATGATTAAATCGCCTATCTTATTTGAGGGGTTTATAGTGGGCATTTCATTTAAGTAAGGGTTGGTTCCGTTGATGATAGTTTTATAAATTCGCGAATACCTAAAGAAAATTTTATAGATACTCCAAGTAAGATTTGGCTTTATAGGATTACGCACATCAATAATCTACCGCATATTTTCCAATATGGATTAGTGACTGAGCAATCCACCAATAAGAATGAGAATTTCATAATAATTGGAGACAGTGCTCTTATAAAAGCGAGAAAAGATCTAGAAGTAAATATTCCTCCGGGAGGAAAGCTATCAGAATACATCCCCTTTTACCTAGGCCCCCGAAGCCCTATGTTATATCAGATTGCAACTGGTTATGAAGACGTTAAAAAATTCCCGCAAGAAGAAATAGTTTACTTAATTTCTTCTTTTGAAAAGATAAAAGAGCACGGTTGTTCTTTCTTTTTTACAGATGGTCATGCTAGAAGCGCTACGGCGGCTAAGTATAATAATGAAAAGGATTTTGATAAATTGGATTGGAACGTAATTAAGGCCACCTTCTGGAAAAGTGATGAAAGTGATTTAAGAAGAAAGGAAAAGAAACAATCGGAGTTTCTCGTTAAAGATTATGTGCCTTGGACATGTATAGAGCTAGTTGGTGTGTATAATGACAATGCAAGAGAAAAAGTACTAAATTTGGCAAGATCTGCCGGAACAACTGTAGAAGTTAAGATTTCAAAAGCCAAACTATATTATGATCATCTTTAAAGAAGGGAATCTTCTGGAAGCTCATGCTGAAGCTTTGGTGAATACAGTGAATACTGTAGGAGTTATGGGGAAGGGAATAGCATTACAATTTAAACATGCCTTTCCGGAAAACTACAGGTCGTATAAAGAGGCTATAGAAAGGAAAGAAATTGAATTAGGTAAAGTTCATACTACCCCCGTCAATGGTATGAATGGCATTAAGTATATCATAAATTTTCCAACCAAAAATCACTGGCGCTATCCTTCGCGTACTGAATGGATTAAGGAAGGGCTTATATCTCTCTATAAAGAGATTACGCGGCTTAAGATAAACTCCATTGCATTGCCGCCACTTGGTTGTGGTAATGGAGGTTTAGATTGGAAAGAAGTAAAACCGTTAATCGTAGATGCCTTAAAGGATCTACCAATTGAAATCCAAATTTATGAACCTTCTATCAAAATAAAGGACATATTAAAAAAGGAAGAAACTCCAAAGGCGTCAAAGTTAACACCAGCGAGAGCAATGCTTCTTTATCTTCTATACCAATACCGGTCTTTAGGAGAATTCGCAAGTGAGTTTGCTGCTGAAAAGCTTTGTTACTTTTTACAAAGATTTGGCGAGACACAACTTAAACTCGAGTATAAAAAAGCTGTATATGGACCTTATTCTGGTAAAGTGCGACATGTGCTATACGCCATGAACGGCTATTACATTAATGGGTATGAGCAAAAGGAAGCAAAACCTTTTGAAACGCTTGAGCTAGTACCTTCTAGAAAAGAAGAGGTCATGGAATTCTTATCAAAAGAAATTTCAACTGATCAATCGGTTAGACTAGAGAGAGTGTCGCGCCTTATACAAGGATTTGAATCGCCCTATGGCTTGGAGCTATTAGCAACAGTTGATTTTCTTCGTGAGCAAAATCAACTTTTCGAAGTTTCAGAAATTTTTGCGGCATTAAAAGAATGGTCTTATCGTAAAGGGAATCTATTTTCCGAAGAGCATGTTAAAATGGCTCTCACACATATAGATTATTTTATGAATGAATCATCGACAGTTGACCCGGATGTGGTTTTCAAGACACGGTCTCTAATATGTGATGCAATCACGAAGAAGCGACAAATACAATTTGTTTATAACGAGAAATTAAGAGTTGTGCAGCCACAATGTTGTGGTATTAGTACTGCTGGGAAAATTGTGCTAAGGGCGCATTTGATCAAAGGAGGCAACCGTCCGGAACAATTATTCGAATTATCAAAGATTAAATTGCTAATCCTTCTTGATGAGCACTTCACCGAGCCTGGGCCAAATTACAATAGAAATGATTCAGCCATGACTGACATTTTTTGCCAGCTGTAAAAGCTGTTGACTGCTGCCAGCCAAGCTCTTCAAGCTTCATTTAATTTAATTACTACTGTTTCAAATACTGTTTCAAAGTTCATGTGTTTGTACATTTCTCTACGCCACCAGTAATGAAGCATCTTATTTGTCTTGTTTCCTAACTGCAGGCACGTGTTTTATTCCTTATGAAGCACAATGGCAGAAAGCAAAACGAATTACTTATGGTGGCAACAAGGTATTATTTATCAGATTTATCCCCGCTCTTTTCAAGATAGTAATGGAGATGGTGTCGGCGATCTTTCGGGCATCATCAGCCGCCTCCATTATCTTAAATGGTTAGGTGTAAATGCAGTTTGGATTTCACCAATCTATCCATCGCCCATGGCTGACTTTGGATATGATATTTCTGACTACGTAAATATTCATCCCATATTTGGCTCGTTGGTTGACTTCGATGAACTAGTTCAAGAAGTACATCAGCGTGATATGAAACTTATTCTTGATTTTGTTCCTAACCACACTTCTGATCAACATCCCTGGTTTATTGAATCAAGATCATCCAGGAATAATTCAAAGCGCGATTGGTACCTCTGGAAGGATGCTAATGCAGATGGATCAGTACCAAATAACTGGCTTTCGGTATTTGGTGGTAGCGGATGGGAATGGGATGAAAAAACGCAGCAATATTATTATCACGGCTTTTTGAAAGAGCAACCGGATCTTAACTGGAGAAATCCTGAAGTTCAGGAAGCCATGCTTAAAGCTATGCGATTCTGGCTTGACCGCGGTGTGGATGGTTTTCGTATCGATGTAATATGGCACATGATAAAGGATGATCAATTGAGGGATAACCCTCCAAATCCAAACTATCAGCCTCACACTTCAACCTATGACCAACTCATTCCCTTGTACTCAACTGATCAACCGGAAGTACATGGAATTATACGAATGATGCGGGACCTCTTGGATGAGTATGATGAAAGAATGATGATTGGTGAGATCTATCTTCCGATTGAAAAACTGGTGAATTACTATGGAGAGAATGGGAAAGGCGTGCATCTTCCTTTTAATTTTCAGTTGCTCACACTTCCGTGGGATGCGTGCCAAATATCACGAGCAATAAACGAATACGAAAGGGCCTTGCCTGTGAATGGCTGGCCAAATTGGGTTCTTGGTAATCACGATCAGCCCCGGCTTGCAAGTCGCATTGGTGCAGAGCAGACACGTGTTGCTGCAATGTTGTTACTTACATTAAGAGGAACGCCAACAATATATTATGGTGAAGAACTTGGAATGAAAGATGTCCCAATTCCTTTCGAAGAGATGCAAGATCCGCAAGGATTAAATATGCCAGATAGAAATTTGAGTCGAGATCCGGTAAGAACTCCCATGCAGTGGGATGATACTGCTTACGCGGGATTCTCCCCAGCCACGCCGTGGTTAAGAGTAAGCAGAAATTATCGCAACGTGAATGTTTACACCCAAAAACTTGATCCTACTTCGCTCTTATCGTTGTATGTCCGATTGATAAAGTTGCGTAAAGAAGAAGCTGCACTTTCAGTCGGGGAATATCTGCATGTGTTTTCAGACAATCAAATGATCGCCTATATCCGACAGGTAGAATCAAATCGGTTTTTAATCATTTTGAATTTGAGCCATAGACCTTGTTATCTCAGGCAACATCAAACAAACTATTCCGGTAAAGTTATTCTTTCTACTGATGCTGAACTAGAAGGTTTGCAAGTAAAAGGGACAATCAGTTTAGGTGGTGACGAAGGATTGATTATCAAACTAGATGCACCAGCATAAGGGTTGTATTCCCTTTGAAAAGCTTAAAACTTGTCACCGAAAACACCAGGAAATAGTTTAGCTGGTTTGATTTTTTAACACGGGGACGTTTCATCCTGAAAATTATGATTGAAGAACTTTGGTATAAAAACGCAGTAATCTATAGCCTTGATCTCGAAACCTTTATGGACCTTGACGGAGACGGCATTGGTGATTTTGCAGGGCTGGCAAGCCGCTTAGATCATTTACACGCGCTTGGGATAGACACAGTATGGCTGGCTCCTTTTCAGCCTTCGCCAAATAAAGACAACGGTTATGACATCCGGGATTATTATGGTGTTGATGCGCGGCACGGATCACTAGGCAATTTTGTTGAGTTTATGCATCAGGCCAATAAGCGTGGTATCAAAGTAATTCTCGATCTGGTTGTTAATCATACCTCGAATGAGCACCCATGGTTTAAGAACGCTCGGAGCGATAAAAATTCTTTGCATCGCGATTGGTACGTGTGGTCCGAAAAGAAACCAGAAAACTGGGATGAAGGAATGGTATTTCCAGGTGTGCAGAAAGCAACTTGGACTTACGATGAAAAAGCGAAAGCATATTTTCATCATCGCTTCTTCGAATTTCAACCCGATCTAAATTTTGATAACGAAGATGTTCGGGCAGAGATCAGGCGCGTCATGGGTTTCTGGCTTGAGCTCGGCATCGCTGGCTTTCGCATTGATGCAGTGCCCTTTATTTTGGAATCACAAAAACCTGGAGATAAAAATCCTAAGATGCGTTTCGAATATTTACGCGAGATGAAACGCTTCCTGCAATGGCGGAAAGGAGATGCTATCATGCTTGGCGAAGCAAACGTGTTACCGAAGGACAGCGCAAAGTATTTCGGTGACGAAGGCGATGGCATGCACATGATGTTTAACTTCTATGTGAACCAGTATATCTTTTATGCTTTAGCTACTGAAGATACCAAACCACTGGTGAAAGCAATCAATGATACCCGCATTGATTTTCCAACCGCACAATGGGCGCAGTTCTTACGCAATCATGATGAACTTGATATAGATCGGCTTACAGATGAAGAGCGTAAAAAAGTTTTTGATCGATTTGGACCGGAGAAAAATATGCAGTTGTATGACAGAGGGATCCGAAGAAGGCTTTCGTCTATGCTGCATAATCGTAAACAGACGGAGCTTGCCTATAGCTTAATTTTTTCTTTGCCCGGCACGCCTGTGATTCGTTATGGCGATGAGATTGGTATGGGTGAAAACCTTGAATTAAAGGAACGTGATGCCGTGCGCACACCCATGCAGTGGTCACCCGATGAGAATGCAGGATTTACCGAATCAAAGAAACCGGTCCATCCAGTGATAGATCAAGGCCCTTATGGATATAAAAATGTAAATGTTGAGACACAACGGAGAACACCGGATTCATTACTCAACTGGATGACATCACTGATCCGACTTCGCCAGGAATGCATAGAGATTGGTTTGGGAAACTGGAAGATCATTGAAAGCAATGTTCCACAGGTTCTCTGCATGCATTACGATTGGAAAGGGAGTACACTTCTTATCCTGCATAACTTTTGTCCGCAGGAACAGGCAGTAGTGGTACAGCTTCCCGACAAAAATGAAATCAACCTTATCGACCTGATGGCGGTAAGAGAAAGTGTTGTAGATGAAAATGGGAAACACCATATTCTTATGCCTGCTTATGGCTACCGCTGGTTTCGCGCTGGTGATTTAAGTCATTTATTGAGAAAGGGAAAGAGGATCGAAAGTTCATCAGATAAGAAACAGTAATTCGAGGCAATGTCTAGTTGTAGAGATTTTAAGGCATTAGAATTATTTACTTCTAAAACTTAAAATTTTTTAATATGAAGCCTGGTTGTTTTATTGGCAACGTTTAAAAATTCATATTAGCATGAAGCCGCTTATTATCTTGGTAGTTGTTTTCAATATTGCGTTGCTTATTACGCGGTTGTTGTATCAAGAGTATGATGCAGCGCTAGCAGCCAGAATCGCTATGTCTGTAATGTTAGTGTTCACGTCCATCGGACATTTCAAATTCTCAAAAGGAATGACAATGATGTTGCCAAGTTTTATACCATACCAACTTCCTCTTGTTTACTTGACCGGACTTCTTGAAATAGCCTGCGCTGTAGGATTGCTTATTCCGCAATGGAAGGTTACAAGTGCATGGGTACTAATCATATTCTTCATCCTGATTTTGCCTGTCAATATCAATGCTGCAATCAAGCGGGTTGACTACGAGAAGGGAACACTGGAAGGAAAAGGGCCTTCATATCTTTGGTTTAGAATTCCACTGCAGATACTCTTCATTACCTGGGTTTATTTTAGTGCGATTAGATTTTGAAAAAAACGTCAGTAAATGAGTGTTAATGATACTTCTTATCAGATGATTTCTTTCGTTTTTTAGTATGATTAAAAACACAACAAAAATAGTTATTCACGGATTCATACTCATGTCACATCCGAAAGACATGTATTGTAAAAGCATAGAATTATAAAAGTGAAATCAGATATTCCTTAGAGTAGGCTCAGTGTAGCTAAAGCGTACGGTTAGATGTTGCTTTATAAACGCCCCTGTTTATGAAGCGTATACTAAGCATTTACTGGACGAATCTAACGGATGATGAAGTAGTGATGAAAGAAAAATGAAGGCGGAAGCACCTACATCTGAAGAAAATGAATAGATTATGAACGAACATTTATAGAAATATGAACGCGCATCTATCCGACATCTATAGCCCATCTTGATACATCTAATGCTACAAGCCAGCTACACTGGAGCGAGAAGATTGATTTAGCGCTTCAATCCAAGCTTAATAGTTTGACAAACGTATTATTCGTTTTTTATCTCTGCTTTGCTGTGTATTGAATGGACAACACCAATAGGTCTAATAAAAACCAGTTCCGCTTTGCTTCATGTCGTTTAAACTCCTAACTCCGGTCAAATATTAGCGGAATAAAATTGAATAATATAAATTAATTCGAATTGTTAATCTTATCCAAAATGTTATTGGATTTTCTTTTCGACTGCCATCCGTTGTGCTATTGCACTCCCAGCGATAAGCTGAAGTGCATGATAGAGCATCAATGGTAAAAGAATAACTCCCAACACAGTTGCTTCTGGAAATAATACTCTTCCCATTACAGCGCCTTGCACCAAGGACTTTTTTGATCCGCAAAACAAAACAGTAATGCGATCTTCTTTCGAAAATTTAAAAAGTAATGAAAGCACATGCATCAGTGCTGCCATAAATAGGAAGAGTAAAAGCATGACCGCGCTCAGTATAACTATTTCCATCAGCGAATGTGAGCTAAACATATTACCATAAAACGACTCGCTAAAGGCAGTGTAGACAATGAGTAAAATAATTGACTGATCGAAATATCGCAGTGCGGTTTTATGCTTTTCTGCAAAACTTCCAAAGCGGTGATGTAAGAGGAGGCCAAGTATAACAGGTGCTAAAATTTGCAAACAGAGTTTTAGAATAACTTGATTGAATTCAGCGGAGCTTCCGGTTTCATCGATAAAGGCAGTCATCCATAGCGGAGTGATAAAAATTCCGATAATGCTTGAAATACTTGCATTAAAAATAGCTGCGGGTAAATTACCGCCTGCAATTGAAACCATGACTACGGAAGAAGATACAGTGGAGGGTAATGCAGCAACATAGAATGACCCGAGCCACAACAAGCGATAATCAGGGTCGCTGACCAAATAAGAAAACATGAGCACGAAGAAGGGAAATAAGATGAACGTGGTGGCTTGAATGAGTACGTGGAGTTTCCAATTACTTAGGCCGATTTTGAGTTGTTTCGGGCTCAACCGCAATCCATAAAAAAAGAAAATAAGGGACACGCCATATCTTGTAATGAAGGATAAAGGCAAAGGACTTTCCTGTGTGCCGTAATATGGAAACAGCCAGCCGAGCAGAACCATAAGGAGGAGCAAAAGAAAAAAAATATTAAGTCCTGCTTTTTGGAGATGATGGATGATCTTGTTCATATATAGCTGACCATCAAAGAAAAACATTTTTTAAAGAATCAGTAATCATTTCCGGATGATGAAATAGTTTTTAAAGTAATAAAGGATTTATCCGTAAAACGAACTACAAATGCAATCCGGCTGTTTGAAACTTATTAAATCAAAAAAACCTGCAATAGAACTTCATATGGAAACACTATCAGAAACATCAAAAGCCTCCGTACAAACTGATCTTTTTATTACTATGGCCTTGAGTGCATGGAATGCACAAAATTCTCGAATCACCAAATTATTGGATACGCTTAGTGAAGATCAGTTTCTGGAAGAGACTGCGCCAGGAAGAAACAGAGGCACATATCTTATTGGTCATCTTATCGCTGTCAGCGATGGCTTGTTGCCCTTGTTTGCTTTAGGCCAGAGATTGTATCCTCAATTTGAGAAGATGTTTCTAACAAGCCCTGACCGAAGTGTTCACGAAACTCCTTCCATCAGCGAATTAAAAAAGTGCTGGCACGAAGTCAATACAACGCTAACGAATCATTTCTCTAAAATGAAAATAGAAGATTGGTTTAGCAGACACACTGCAGTTTCCCCGGAAGATTTTGAGAAAGAACCACACCGTAATAAATTAAATGTTTTAATCAATCGTACCAGCCATACAAGTTATCATCTTGGTCAACTGGTCTATCTCATCAAGAAACAAGGTTGACGAGGTATTGAATTAATCTGCTAAGCGAAGCAGTGTAAGTAATGCACTGCTGCGCTGGGCTTATCATTATTATTTGTTGACAATAAGAACTGTTCCAGCAGGGTCCATAATCCAATGAGCACCCTGAGGAATCTCTTCCAATTCATCGCAGGTATTAACTCCCTTCGTTTTCAAGTATTCCGTAGCGGCTTCTACATCTGGTGTTTTAAGTTCTAACCAGGTTTCTGAATGTGTATAGTTATCAACGCAATCAAGCCATACTATGTTTGGTCCAAACTTCACTTCATGTGTTCTTGATACCGTAGGGTTTTTTATGGGCTTTTCTGTTACTTCTAGTTTCAAAACATCGCGATAAAAGGAAACTGTTGTTTCGTATTTACTCTTAGGAATTTTGATAGCAATGTTTAATCCTCCATGAAATTTTATGTCGTTCATATTTTAGTTTTAGCCGCTCTTTACGTTACGCGTAATTACTGAAATTATACTATAATTTTAACATGTTTAGATAATACAACGCAGCAGCCATATGAAGAGCTCTTTGTCCTATATCGAACGTTTTGCGCTAACATCGTACACCGTGCATTGTATGTTAGCTCGTTTTTAGCTTCACAACTGCGTTAAGGTGTTGGTGATATTTTTGTAAAAGCACAGTTATGCTTAAAAATTATATCAAGGTCATTATTCAAAACCTGATCAGAAATAAGACTTATTCACTGATCAACATTCTTGGTCTTTCTACCGGACTTGCCGTTTGTCTTTTAATTATCCAATACGTTGCCTTCGAGCAGAGCTACGATAAATTTCATTTAAATCATGAGAATAAATACCGGGTATATGTGGAATTCAAGAAACCCGGAAATAATTTTTCTTATGATGCCGCTAACTATGCTCCGGCAGGAGTGGCAATGAAAAATGACATACCTGAAGTAAAAAGTTTTGTGCGCATCACCCCAGAATATGGGAGGGTAGTGTTAAATCATGATGAAAAAGTTTTTGAAGAACAGAAAGTATATTATGCTGATTCAAATTTCTTTTCTTTCTTCCATTATAAGCTCATTGATGGAGATATTAAGACTGCGCTAAGCGGACTAGGGTCAGTAGTGTTGTCGTTGTCTAGCGCGGAGAAATATTTTGGTCCAAGAAATGAGTGGAAGCAAAGTCCCTTGGGTCAGGCTATCCTCATGAATAATAAAGAGCCTTTGATGGTTACCGGAATTATGGAGGATTTTCATGCTAATTCCCATTTCAAGTCTAACGTACTCGTTTCGTTTGCCACTTTTGTTAAACGTAATGATCCATCTGGCCAGTGGGGCTGGAATGATTTCTATACTTATATAGAGCTCGCTTCGGGTACTGATTATAAAAATTTCGAGGCAAAGTTACCGGGATTACTTGCGAAATATCAGACGGACCCGTCTAAAAACCGCATGGTTGTGCAACGTCTTACAGACATCCACCTTCATTCAAATCTTGGATTTGAGTTGAATCCAAACGGGAACGCACAAACAGTTTATTTCTTATCCGTTATAGCAGTTGTAATCTTAGTTATTGCGTGGGTTAATTATATTAATCTCGCGACTGCAAGAGCAGAGAACAGAGCAAAAGAAATTGGGGTTAGAAAAGTGAACGGTGCAAGCCGTGGTGAAGTAATGTTGCAGTTTATGCTCGAGTCATTTTTCATGAACCTTTTGGCCCTCATTCTTGCCGTTGCATTCATATCGGCGGTAATGCCATTGGTAAGAGTGCTGTTGGAAAAACCCCTTGCATTCACATTTCTGCACGACACGCAATTGCAACTATATGTGTTGGCGATGTATGTTTCCGGAAGTATAATTTCTGGTCTCTATCCTGCCATAATATTATCATCTTTCAAACCAGTCTCAATTTTTAAAGCTTCATTATCCCGAGTTGCAAGAGGCAAATCTGTATTAAGGCAAAGCCTTGTAGTTCTTCAATTCATTATGTCAGCTGGACTTATTTCTGGAACAATTATTATTCAGAACCAAATGGAGTTTATTCGCAATAAAGATTTGGGCTTTGACTATGATAAAACAATTGTTATCAGTGCGCCAAGTACACAAGCAAACGACTCTCTGTTCTTGTCGTCGTATCGGAGTTTTAAAGAAACGCTGTTACAATATCCAGATATAAAAAATGTTACTGTCTCATCAGCTTTACCAGCTAAATCTTATAATGATCTCGACGGGCAAGGCGGAATCAGGATGATTAATGATCCTCAAGATGTTAATCATGCTTTATCCTCCTATCGTGTTGATGATGATTTTATCAATGTGTTTGGTTTGAATCTTATCGCTGGAAAGAATTTTACCGAAGCGGAGCTTACTCGTAATGATGTGGTAATTTTAAACAGAAAGGGAGCTGAACTACTTGGTTACAATGATCCGAGCGAGATTATTGGTAAGAAGATGATTTACAATAATAATGCTAATGACGTAAAAGAAATTATTGGTGTCATTGAAAACTACCACCATAAATCATTAAAGAATAACTTTGAGCCAACAATATTGCGGAGTCGTATGAGAAATATGCTTTACATCACAGTGAAATTATCAGACAACAGTAATGCTAACGTACAGAAAACCATTGCCACCATTAACAAGCATTGGAATGCCGTCTATGGTGCTGATCCTTTTATTTACTCGTTCCTTGATGATCATGTTAATGCCCAATACAAAGAAGATATTCAGTTTAGCAGAATCTTTAGTGTGTTCTCCGCTTTCTCAATATTTATTGCGTGTCTTGGTTTGTTTGGCTTAGTTTCATATTCCATCAATGTACGAATTAAAGAAATAGGGGTGCGCAAGGTGCTGGGTGCATCAGTAACAAGTATCGTTATGCTTTTCACCACAAGTTACGTGCGGCTTTTATTTATCGCGTTCGTCATCGGTATTCCATTGTCTTATTATGTATTAAATCTATGGATTGACAATTTTGCTTATAAAGCTACTTTCAGTGCATGGCTATTTCTGATTCCGGCACTTGTTGTTACACTGTTAGCTTTAGTTACTGTTAGTATGCAGGTTGTAAAGGCAGGACTTAGTAACCCCGTTGAGAGCTTACGACATGAATAAATAAAATAAGCAATCCTCCATCCACATTTGACTAGCAACAATTAATTCTGTTGTTTGCATCATGAACACGATTAGAACAACTACGCCTTCAGACCTTGCGCGGTTGACAGAGCTTTTTAATGCTTACCGAGAATTCTATGGAAAAGAAGCTGACGTGAAAGGTGCTCGCCAATTTCTTGAATCCCGACTTCAGAATAACGACTCGACAATTTTTGTGGCAGATAATAAAGAAACGCTCACTGGTTTCGTTCAGCTTTACCCGTTGTTCTCATCTACGCGGATGAAAAAACTTTGGTTACTGAATGATCTGTTTGTTGATCCAGTCTTTCGTGGTCAGGGAATTTCTGTTGGCCTTATTGATCGTGCAAAAGAGCTTTGCCGGGAGTCTGGCGCATGTGGCATGTTTCTGGAAACAGCCCAATCTAACAGTATAGGAAATCAACTATATCCAAGAGCAGGATTTACACTTAATGCTGAACATAATTTTTATGATTGGGATGTTTAAGATCAAGGCAACTCTTTGAATAAATAAAATCCTACTTCTTCAGTGCTTCCCTTAAATGTGTCACAAGGTGTGATACGTCTTTATGTCCTCCTTCATTGGAAATGATTTCTTTAAAATGGGCTTGAATAACATCAGCCAGCGGCAAAATTATTTGTTCTTGAGAAGCAGCTTCTTGCATGAGTCTTAGATCTTTGCTTGCAAGTTTAGTACTGAAACCTTTTGGATTGTCTTTCTCCTCAATAATTAATGCTCCGTATGTTTTAATTGCAGGAGCACCAAATATCGTTGAGGTCATTGTCTCTAATAGTATCTTTTTATCGATGCCCGCTTTTTCTGCTACCAACATTACCTCACTCAATATTTCAACCACTACAAAAATCATGTAGTTCATGATAAGTTTCACGGTGTTAGCAGAAGCAGAGTTATCGCCATAGTCGAAGACACGTTGACTCATTGCTTCGAGAATGGGCTTTACTTTTGTTTTGGCTTGTGAATCGCCTGATAAAAGAATGAACAATTGTTTTGCTTCTGCAGCTGGTGGGCGACCCATAACGGGAGAGCCCAGGTAAATGATTTGGTTTTTTGTAGCAGATTCGGAAAGCTTCGTTGCCGTAGATGGCGCGACTGTGCTCATTGATAAATGAATACTTCCCTTTTTCATAACCGGAATTATTCTGTCAGATATTTCTTTAACAGCATGGTCGTCACTGAGCATAGAGATCACAACATCGGCATCTTCAACTGCTTTCTCTGCAGTATCAAAAATTTTTACGCTAGTGTCTCTTAACGCATTACTTCTTTCGAAAGATCTGTTGTAAGCGTGAACTGCAAAGCCGCCTTGCAAAAGATTTTTTGCCATGGGCAATCCCATATTGCCTAAACCAATAAATGCTACTTTCATTATCTACTTTTTTCTCGAAGATTGACTTAAAATTTTACAATCAATAAAAAAGGCACGTTAAAGTGCCCTATCTATTAATCAGTACTGAGAGTTGTCACTATCCAACGTTTGCCGTATCAGTAGCGTTTTTCCCTTGTGGCATTTTATCCTTTGCGTATTCAGTTGCCTTGTTTGCAAGATCTTTGATGGTGTTGGAAGCGGTGTTCAACATTTCCTTACCTTTTTCAGAACCTAAATAGTTTGTTAATACCGCTGCGACTGCTGCTCCGCCAATGGCTGCTAGAAGTATGCTATTCCGTGACATAATTTTTTTGGTTTTTTTTAATAATGACTTTTTGTTCTTTTTCATTGTATGGAGATAGTAAAACAAAGTGCCTACAGAGATTTAATGACGGAATTGTCTGTCTATAAGCAAAAATGCAAGCTCAAACGAATTTTGAACTTTTGGGAGCCGAAACTTGTGATGAATAATTCCTTATATTCGCACATCTTTTTACCTGGTTTCTAAAATGCTCAATCTGATGATATTATGCCGGGCCATTTTAATATTCATGCTGAAAGGGATGAGTTTTAGAAGAACTTGACTTCAAAGGTAAAATCTATGGAGCCATCAAACTGTTTCGTGAGCTTTGGGATGCTAATAGTTAATTAAGTACCCGCTCTACAAGGGTTGCATTTCCTTTTTCAAAATGCACATAAAACACGACTTTGTAATCCTCATCAATGGCACAAGTAAATTCCACGATAATTTTGTCGCTCACAATATTTGACCGCGTTTTTTGTAGCATGATGTCAAATACGAGTGACTCATATTGAGATGCATTATCATGAGCATGTTTTAAAAGACATGCTGGAGCTTTCAAAGGCTTAAGACCTTTCACAACCTGCAAGTAGTATTGTTCATACAATTCATGTATTAATATACTCTGTGGGCATAGATTATATTGTGTGAGCGTAGGAGTGTTGTTGAATTTTCCGATATCATAAATATCAATCGTTGCAGTACGAGCGTTGCCAATCAAGACTGTCGGGCTGCGATAAACCATGCTGATGTAAAAACTCTTGCTGGTACCACTTAAGAGGGTGTGAGGATACAACTATACCGCCTTATATTTATGGATGGTAATTCAGTAGAATCTTTAGCATCGGCTAGCGAGATTCCATGCGTGTTTTGATTTTCGATAAAACGAGCCTTCACCTGATGTGATCCTGGTAAATTGTTATTAATCGTTTTAAGAAAGTATGCTATGGTAATTGAATCTGCACGGATATAAAGAGGATAGTCATTTGCAAAAACGTTATTCGAAAACGATATGCAGCAAAGTAGTATAACAAATCTAACCACGTCTCTTTAAACGCAGCCTCCGTAATCCTGTTGTTAATAATGTGTTAATCATCAGAAAGAGATATAATAAATTATGATTTCAAAGAACGTCTTATACTATTACATCTTCGAAACGTGTTTGGTGTCCTGTACTTACATGCTTTTAATATTAATCTCCCAATAAAATAATTATAAAGAGTTTTGGCGATTTTATTCTAGGGGTAGGCACTACGTTATCCTACTTAATTATAGCGAACATTTCGTCCCCGCCCAGCTTGTTCGACTGTAAGTCCTTACAAAGACCTCACACGTTAAAAGGTAAACATAACGCTATGGAAAAAACGTGATTTCACATTACTGTTAACGGACATATGAGTCCGTTGTATTCGATGGGATTTATCTATTGTGCATGAATCCTCTGCAGGACTTTCGAGGTCTTCCACCAAACAACCAGCACCTAATACTAATTTTCTCACACATGAATCAAACATTTAATAAGCATGCAACACAACTACTAATGCTGCTAAGCCTAACGCTCATCATTGTTATCCTTTTTTCATTTAACAACCGCGAAAGCGAGCAACCTAAATGGCAAGGGAATGATCATTTCAAAATCACTCAGGATGAAAGTACTGTTAAAGTAAGAATGAGTAAAATGCCCTGGGAGTCGTTTTCAGTAGACATCCAGGATCTGGAATCTGCCGAAGGCTTCCTGTCATTTGAAGTAAAATCAGCTACTGACATTAGTTTGCGCGTGGATGGGCTCACCACCGACAACACCCAGATAGAATTATTGCAGGAAGAAATAAGTGCCGGCAGCTTTCAAAATGTGCTGTATAGCATTTCTTCTTCTGATGCTAGAATAAATCACCTGATTTTCTATGTAAACGCTGGTGAAATCTTTCACGGTGAACTTCAGTTTAAGGGCTTGACTGTTCAACCTTATAGTGAAGAAGGAAACATCGTCTCCGTTTTTCCAAACCCAACCGTGGGTGATGTACTTGTTCAATTGCCACATCCGAACTTCACGCATCTTACACTTTTTGATGACCATGGAAATGTAGTGTTAAGTAAACAACCCGATGGCGCACGTGGTGTAAAGTTAAGTCTTAACGGAAGAAAGCCGGGGCTGTATGTTTTGAAAGCCCGCAGCACCAACGAGTTGCTTACAACCAAAGTCATTCTCAAATAATTAATGTAACAACCATGAAAAATATATATCTAATATTGTGCTTACTGCTTTTATGGACAGGTTCCATTGCACAGAAGATAACATTAAATGCTTCAATGTTATCGTACTATCAGGGTCAAGGAAATAGCAGTATAAGTCTTTCAACGCTGGTAGATGAACAATCTTTAATTACTACCGCACTAACAAATAACTCTTATAGTCCTCATCCTTCAACATTGTGGATTCCCAGCTGGGGAGCTATTCCAAAAGTTCAAATTGATCTTGGTTCAACCTATAATCTATCGCAAGTAGCACTATACGACTCGTGGAATGCGGGTGGGCTTACCGTTAGTTATTGGAATAATACAAGTTGGGTAACATTATTTACCTGGGATATGAGTTATGACGAGAAGTGGAAAGCAGTTGGTGCAAATGTATCAACCAGTAAACTTCTTTTTGAATTTACCGGGCTAAACGCTCAAATCGCAGAACTTGCTGTTTTTGGGACTTCTACAGGTACAGATACCCAGGCACCATCAACACCTTCCGGGCTTGCTTCGTCAAACATTACGTCCACAAGTGCAAATTTAACCTGGAATGCATCCACTGACAATGTTGGTGTTACGGGTTATGAAGTATATAGAAACGGATCATTATTAACGGCCGTAACAGGAACAAGTGCATCAGTATCTGGGTTAACAGCGTCTACAACGTATGCCTTTAAGGTCCGCGCGAAAGATGCTGCTAATAATTTTTCAGCTTTCACGACCGATGTGAACGTCACAACTTCTGCTGGAACGGATACACAGGCACCATCAACACCAAGTGGATTAGCTTCGTCAAACGTTACTTCCAGCAGTGTTAATTTAAGTTGGACTGGCTCAACCGATAATGTTGGTGTGACTGGTTATGAAGTTTTTAGAAATGGAGCGCTACTCAGCACCTTAACAGGAACAAGTACTTCAGTAACGGGATTAACGGCATCCACTAATTATATTTTTAAAGTCCGTGCTAAAGATGCTGCTAATAATTTTTCTGCTTTTACCAGTGATGTTAATGTAACAACCTCTGCTGGAACCGACACGCAAGTACCTACAACGCCATCGGCATTGGCATCTTCTAATGCTTCAGCAAGTGGCGTTAATTTAAGCTGGACTGGATCCGCCGATAATGTTGGGGTAACTGGTTATGAAGTACACAGGAATAATACATTACTCACTACAGTACCAGGAACGTCTGCTACAATTACAGGATTAAGTCCATCCACTACATACACATTTAAAGTTCGAGCAAAGGACGCTGCTAATAATTTTTCAGCTTTTAGCAATCAGATCAGTGTAACAACGCAAAGTGGTGGTGCCTGCACACCGAGTAAATTAAACCTTACGAGTTCAATGATGAGCGGGGCAGGTAATGTTAGCGCATTGGTTGATGAGCCTGCAACAGCGGGAGATCCTCGACAAGGTACAGGTGGCTCTCCGGCCACAGCCTGGCATGCTGGCTGGAACAGTGCAGGCTATCCTGCAAGCGCAACACTTAATTTCGGAAGCTCAACAACCATTACAGGCATCTACTTAAGAGATATCAATGACAGTGGTCCTTTCACAATTGACATCGGAACACCAGGAAACTGGAGTACCGTAGTTACAGATAATTTAACAGGTTACATGAGCTGGAATCAGCACACTTTAAATGTAACGACGCAGTACCTACGGTTTACGATGGGGAACTGGAGCGCGAATGTAGCAGAGGTTGTTATTTATGGATGTATCGGCCCAGTAATTCCAGACACCACACCTCCGGGTGCTATTACAACTTTAAGTGCAGGTACCTCATCGAGCAATGCAGTGCAGCTATCATGGACTGCCACTGGCGATGATGGCAATACAGGAAGTGCAGCTGGCTATGATGTTCGTTACAGTACTTCTAATATAACTGCAGCAAACTTTGCAAACGCTACTCCCGCAACTGGAGAACCTTCTCCTTTATTTGCTGGCAACGCGCAATCGTTTTTCGTTAGTGGACTAAGTGCTTCTACTACATATTACTTTGCTATGAAGGTGGTGGATGAAGCAAATAATACTTCAGCCATTTCCAATGTAGTTTCAAAAGCTACTACGGCAACAGGTACAACGTCTACTATTACGGTAGATAAGTTTATGGGCACAAATGCTTTTGTTGACGACCCTATTAACCGAATGCAGGCCTTGGGATTCATCAGGGAGTATCACAACTGGAATTGGGATGAAGGTGACATCTGGTCAGGTGGTGGGAATCATGCTTACCCTGGCTATCCGAATAATCAGATCAAGTGGGCGCCTAGCGAGGCCGGTGGCGGTGGATGGAACTTCGATAGTTTCTATACCAGTGTGCTTGCAGGAGGGCTAACAATATCACCAGACATTCAGGGATCGGTGGCATGGTTACATGGAGGAACGAATTTTCCAGGAGAGGACAAACCGATTGATGAGCCAGGAGCGAGTACAACAAATCCTAACTCGTATGAGAAGAAAGCACATCATATGTTTCAGTTTGCCGCGCGTTACGGTGCCACACCGGTGCCGGATAATAAACTGACACTTGCACCAGGACAACCACGTAATTCGGGGATGGGCCTGATCAAATATATTGAAGACTGGAATGAACAGGATAAGAACTGGCTAGGCGCAAACGCACAGTTTTCTGCGCAGGAGTATGCTGCAATGGCAAGTGCAAATTATGATGGACATGCGAACACCATGCACCAAGGCTCGGGAACCTTTGGTGTGAAAAACGCAGATCCAACCATCAAATTTGTGATGGGAGGTATCTTTCAGCTTAACCTTCAATATATCCAGGATATGAAAGCGTGGTTCCAGGCAAATCGAGCTGATCAAAAATTTGCTGCGGATGTAATCAACGTCCATGACTATGCGTGGTTGAATGCTTGTGGTCCTTGTGGTGGTCCTGCAAAAAGTCCTGAACAACATGGGTACAGAGAAAAGTTAGCGCAATTTGTTCAGTATCGAGATCAGAATTTGCCGGGTGTGGAAGTCTGGATTTCGGAATTTGGATGGGACACCAATGCTGGCTCATCACTTGCAGCCCCAACTATCGGTCCATTTGATACACAGGAAGTGCAAGGTCAATGGATTGTAAGGGCGTATCTTGCTTTTGCTGCTGCTGGAGTAGATCGTGCGATGCAATATATGTTAAGAGATGTTAATCCAAATGACGCAACACATTTCTCGACCTCAGGAATAGTGGCGCAGAAAAATGACTGGTCGCCTAAGAAATCATGGTACTATGTGTATACGATGAAAAACACGTTAACCAATATGAAGTTCATTGGTGAACAAGCCTCATCAGATCCAAACATTCTGATCTTTAAATTTAAGGATGTAAATAGTTCTAATGGCGCTTATGTAGTGTGGGCAAAAACAAGACAGAATTATACTGTAAGTAATTTTAACGTTCCTTTATCAGGAAGCCCTTCTTCAGCTACAAAGGTCGAGATGGTGGTTGGTGATAATGATGGTGTGAATTCCGCTTTATCGATCAGCGGAGGAAGTGTTTCTGTAAACGTGAGTGAACGGCCAGTATTTATTAAGGTTAATAATATTCAATAAGAAAAAAGGGTATATGTTTAATAGGAGACCGGCATTTTGCTTGTCTCCTATTTTTATTTAGCTTCCGTTATACGATTCATCCATTATAATTTAAACTTGTAAGAGCGTTATGAAAATTCTTGTGTTTATCGGTCTCATACTTTTGAGTTGTAGCCCTAAGGTGGCAAAGACGCCAACAGAAAATTCAAAGAAAAATGCAAACAATAAAATCAGGCTGATTATTGACACGGATGCGAACAACGAGTTAGACGATCAGCATGCACTTGCTTATGCATTCAACAATCAGGATATTTTTGACATTGAAGGTATTACGATTAATAACACGAGATATGGCGATGGAATAGAAGGGCATTATCAAGAGGCCATGCGGATTTTGAAACTTTGCAACGAGGATAAGAATATACCTGTATTTAAAGGTGCTTCAGGTTTGTTCTCTGACATCGTTTCACATGTCAATGAAAATGAATTTGATGGAAAGGATGCTGTTGATTTTATCATTGCACAAGCAAAATTGAAGGATGAAAGAAAGTTGGTATTACTTCCAGTAGGAAAACTTACCAACATTGCATTAGCGCTGCGAAGAGCCCCAGAGATCAGGGATCGGATAACCGTTGTATGGTTGGGATCAAATTATCCAGAGCCCGGGGAATATAATCTTGACAATGATACCACTTCCGTCAATCCGGTTATTCAATCAGGAGTGCCTTTTGAAATGGTTGTTGTACGATATGATAAACCTTCAGGCACCGGTGCGGTATCAATAACAAGAGAAGAAATAAATTCTAAGATGCCGGGAAAGGGAGTGGTTGCAAAAGGCGCAGTAGAAGGAAGGCATGGCGGTGAATTTAAAACGTTTGGGGATTATTCTGTAAATCTTTTTGAGCACGCACAAATGCATGGCAATCCTCCGGCCCGTTCTCTTTTTGATATGGCGGCTGTTGCTGTTCTTAAAAATCCCACATGGGCACAAAAAGTAAAAATCCCAGCGCCTCAGTTATCTGGCAACAGTTGGATCGTGAAAGACAAAGCAAAGCACAGTATTTGGATTTGGGAAAACTTTAAACGTGATGCGATTATTGAGGATATGTTTAGAGGTTTGAACAAGAAGAAATAAATAACAGTATGAATAAAGCCAACATTGTTTTCTGTTTCCTGCTAATCATTTTTTCTTTCCCAGAACAAGCACAAGCACAAATTAAATGGCCTGGAAATAAAAAAGCTGTAATTGTATTAACGTATGACGATGCCATTAAATCACAATTGGAGATAGCAATTCCGCAGCTTAACAAACATAAATTGAAAGGTACTTTTTTTCTTGATGGAAGGATAAGTGAAAATGAAGTTGCGGCATGGAAATCGGCAAGTGATAAAGGTCATGAGTTAGCGAATCACTCGTTGTATCATCCGTGTTCGGAAAAGGCTTACAAAAATCATCCACGACTTTATTCTGAAAACTATGATGTTGTTTCCATGTTATCCGAAATCAGGATGATGAATAAGATTTTATTTATGATTGATGGTAAAAGAGATCGAACATATGCTTATCCGTGTACTGAAACATCTGTAGGAGGACGAGATTATGCAGATACACTTTCTGCAGTAAAACTTTTTAAGTATGCAAGGATTGGCGGTAATCAGAATTCAATCATTACTGATACCAAGAATCTAGATTATTTGCGGATTCCCAGTTTTGGTGTAGCACAAGGAGAGACCGGTGCATCATTAATTGAATATGCTGAGAAAGTAACAAGGGCAGGAGGGGTTGGAGTTCTCATGTTTCATGGTGTTGGTGGCGATTATATTACGGTGTCAGCGGAGGAGCATGAGAAATTTCTGCAATATCTTACAACACACCAAAAGGACATTTGGGTTGCTCCTTTTAAAGAAGTGATGGATTTTATTTCGCAGAATACGCGATAGCAAATCTGACTAGTCTTAAAACTTATCAGTAAGGAGGAACAAAATGAGATAGACGTGCTTAAGGTAAACTCTTAAATGTTTTAATGCTTTTGTAAGGTGATATTCTACTGCTTTAACTGAAACCTCATACTCTTCCGCAATTTCTGAATTACTGAAACCTTTAAAGCGACTAAGGATAAAAATATGCCTCGTGGTTTTCGGTAGTGTTTGTATTTCTTTTTTTATCGCAACGTTCAGATCATCAAATTCAATTGTCTCCTCAGTACTATTATCAGATGTTGTGCCTGTCTTGATTACATTATTTTTATAACGGTTCCTTACAATTTGTTTATCGAGGTAGTCGAATGCTTTATTCCGTATTGCGCCTAAGAGATATCCTTTAATAGAGCTGGTAATGACTAACGCTTTACGATTGATCCACAGGCTTACAAATACCTCCTGAACAATCTCCTCTGCAACTGCAGCAGATTTCGTACTGTTATACGCTACTGAAAAAAGTTTAAGTGCGTACTCATTATAAATCATTCGGAAAGCTTTCTCCTCACCTTGCTGTAGCGCTAATAAGAGGTGTCTTTCTGGTTCAGGTAATTCTAATGACTCCATAAGAAGATATTGTTAATGAGCCGGATTATTAAGTGTGAATGTAACAATTATTGTCGAAAACGAATGCGGACAATGGAAAATCGTTTGAAAAATATTTTAAGAGGGATTTTAGGGGTATCGGGTACATGAACCTACTCTATATCATACAACATAAAAATAGCTGTGGAAAAAGATCGCATCCCATTACTTGTAAGGAAATACATTAAAGGCACTTGTACAGCCGAAGAACGAGAAGCGCTTTTGGAGTGGTGGAATCGGGCAGTAGATAATGAAGACCTTCTTAACCAATTATCTCCCCTGGAGCAGGAAGCCCTAAAGTACCGGATGCTTGATGCAATCAATAAACGTATTAAAAAGAAGGAGCGGGAAAAGTCACCAGCTATGTTTTCGCAGCTGGAAACAAGTTTCAAAGTCTATTTAGCAGCAGCGAGCATTCTCCTTATTGCCATTTCAATTTTTATACTTTCTGATGGCGTTTCAAAATCGACAGTGATCACAACTGCTTATGGTGAGTCGGAAGAAATACAGTTACCAGATAGTTCAGTTGTTATACTCAATGGCAACTCCTCTCTGACTTTCGCGGAGGATTGGCAAGAACAGAACGAGAGAAATGTATGGCTGGAAGGTGAGGCCTATTTCAGCATTAAACATACAGTCAATCACAGTCCATTTATTGTACACAGTTCTGATAATCTAAAAGTAAAAGTGCTGGGAACAAAATTCAATGTGAACAATAGAAGAGGTGTCACAGAAGTAGTGTTAAACGAAGGAAAAGTCCAGTTGCAGCACAACGATCACGCCTATGTGATGAAGCCAAATGAAATGGTGAGTTTCTCTAAGAGCAATCCAGTTTTTGTGTTGCAGAAAGTTGACGCTGCCGAAAAGACCTCGTGGAAAGAAAGAATGTTGATTTACGAGGATGAAGCTATCGGTGCTATTGCCAAAAAACTGGAAGATAGTTATGGACTTAAAATCATTTTTAAAAACAAGAGCATAGCATCAGAGACTTTTAGCGGTTCAATACCCACCGATTCTGTTTATCTGTTTATAGAGAAGATAGAAAAATTATACCATGTAGAAGTGGCAAAGAACGCTGGTGTTTACCTCATTGAATAAAATATGTTTCTAACCGATTTCGATAGTACCCAAACTAAAACTATTACTAATATGCCTATGAAAAAACGAATACGAAAAGGTAAATTGTTTGCCTTACTAGTGATGCTGTGCGGCCTTACCCAGACAATGGCACAAGAATCTGGTGCTGTTTTAGCATCGAGTAAAGTGCATCAGTATACACAAAGGAAGACAACATATTCTCTTGTAGAATTGATAAAAAATCTTGAAAGGACACATCGCGTAATTTTTGATTACAGTAGAAGTGCCATCAAAAATAAAAATGTTCAGTTAACGAAGGAAGAGTTAGAGAACTCGACATTGCCACAGCTGTTAAATGTTGTATTGCCACCGCTTGGACTTCAATACAAAAAGTATAACGAACGGTCATACCTCATTTATTCTCCAAAGGAAATTAAAGAGACTTCAAATGGTGCGTTTCTTGAATCAGAAGAAGAATCTGAAGAAATACAGAAAAGTGTCTTCGGATCAGTAGCGGAGATTTTGTTTTCTGTTACTGGTACCGTTAGAAATGAAACAAATGAACCAATGCCTGGTGTAAATGTTGTTTTGAAAGGCACGTCCGTAGGCACGGTGACTGATGCAGATGGAAAATATGCTTTGAATTTGCCAGAGGGAAATGGAACGCTTGTTTTTTCTTTTATTGGATATACAACACGTGAAGTTTCTGTTGATAACCAATCCATTATTGACGCGAGTCTGGAAGTAGATGTTACTTCTTTACAGGAAGTTGTTGTTGTAGGATATGGTACACAAAAGAAAGCAGACGTCACGGGCGCTTTGTCTTCCGTCTCTGAGAAAGATTTTGAACAACAACCGGTTACACGTGTTGATCAAGTTTTACAGGGAAGAGTTGCAGGTGTGCAGGTAGTGAATGCAGGTGGAGCACCTGGTGGTGACGTAAGAATAAGAGTAAGGGGTGCAAATTCGCTTAGCGGTGACAATGATCCGTTGTATGTTGTGGATGGTTTTATTGGTGCAGATTTTACCACGATCAATCCTGAAGATATTGCTTCTATTGAAGTTCTAAAAGATGCATCGGCTACAGCAATCTATGGAAGTCGTGGAGCAAATGGCGTAATCATCATCACTACAAAATCCGGAAAGAAAGGTGAAATGCAAGTTGATTTTGGAACACGTTTCTATAGCTCTCGTCTTATAGAGAAATCAAATACAATGAGTGCTGCTGATTTTGCAGTGGTAGCGAATGAACGCCAGCAAGCTCTAACACCTGCAGGACAACAATATATACCACGATTTAGCGATGCACAAATACAGGAGTTCAGGAACACAGGAGGAACAGATTGGCAGGATGAAATATTCAGAACTGCGCCAGGGCAGGAATATCAATTGGGTATCAGTGGTGGAAATGAAAAAACCAGTTACTTGATTTCTGGAAATTATCTACAGCAGGATGGTATTATTTTAAACTCTGATTTTAAGCGTTATTCCATCAGAACAAATATCACTTCAGATGTTTCTGAAAAGTTTTCTGTTCGAATGAATTTTGCAGGAACAAGAAAAGAAAACTTGAATACAGGAGGAACGAATCAACGCAGTGGAGCACTTGCGCAGGCGTTGGCATGGGCTCCTACAACACCTGTGAGAGATGCTAGTGGAAATTATATCTTAAACGATATCAGTTCTCTATTCTCTAATCCTGTTGCAGTAGCATTAGAAAACGAATACCGTGCAGAGAACACAAACGCAAATATTCTAACAGGCCTTCGTTATGAATTTATAGAGGGTTTGTCTTTTGATGTTCAATTGGGATTAAATTATTTAAATGCTCAGGGAAAAAGTTTTGCTGGAATTCCTGCGACAAGAAATGTGGCCAATGCCGGCAGGTCGTCTTCTGAGAATATCACCTGGCAGAATACAAACACGTTGAACTACAAGCATATTTTTGGTGGTGATCACAGCATCGACATTACGGCTGCGTTTGAATCACAAAAATTTACTGGAACAGGATTTAATGTAAATGTATCTAACTTAAAATATCCTGCGCAGTCCTATGACAATCTAGCGCTTTCAGGTTCAAGTCTTGTAGGATCTGGTTACTCATCATGGAGTCTCTTATCACAGCTGGCAAGAGCCAATTACACTTTTAAAGATCGTTATCTTTTTTCTGCCGCAATAAGAAGAGATGGTTCTTCTAAATTCCAGGGTGATAATAAATACAGCGTGTTCCCATCAGTGGCCGCAGGTTGGAGAATCTCTGACGAAATTTTCATGCAGAATTTCAAAACCATCAACAGTTTAAAGATAAGAGCAAGCTGGGGTTTAACTGGTAATCAAGGGATCAACCCTTATGGAACGCTATCATCTTATGTTACAAACCTAGACGATGCAGGTGTGGTGTTCAATGGTAATGCGAATCCAGCAAGCATCGTTTCCGGAATCTTAATGGGGAATCCTGGAAATCAAAACTTACGTTGGGAGACAACGGAACAGATTAATGCGGGTGCCGATCTTGAGTTGTTTAAAGGCGCTGTTAGTTTGTCCGTTGATTATTTTGTAAAAAATACTACGGACCTTCTGATCATGAGGTCTCTCCCTTCTTACACGGGGGGTTATAGCATCCAATCAAATATTGGAGAACTTCAAAATAAGGGATGGGAATTTGCATTGGGTGTAACTCCTGTAAACACTGCTAATTTTCAATGGAGTAGTTCTGTTAATGCCTCGTTGCTGAAAAGTAAAATGGTCAGCCTGGATGGCAACCGTGATACTATAATTTTTGATAATTCACCACATGCACTCATTGTTGGTCAGTCGATGAACACCTTTTATGGTTATAATTATCTAGGAACATGGAAGCCCGAGCAGGCAGACGAGGCTGAACAATTTGGCCTCCAGCCTGGAGATGCAAGATATGTTGACGTTGATAACAACGGTGAGTATAATGAAAAGGATTACCAGGTGATTGGGACGGGTATTCCCGAATTTTCATTGGGATGGAATAACACTTTCTCCTATAAAAATTTCTCTTTGAACGTTTTTTTCCAAGGACTTTTTGGATTTGACAAGTTCAATTATACTTATGCCAATGGAATGTTGGCAAGTACGGACGCTAAAGAAATTATTTTTGATGACATTAAAGACAGATACATTCCGGGTGTAAATGAGACATCAGATATACCTGCCTTTAGCAGCGCTGGAAGTAACTCGTATATCCAATCATCAAGATTTATAGAAAAGGGAAATTTTTTAAGGCTTAAGAATTTAAGTTTGGCTTATAACCTGCCGAAGTCTGTACTAAATAATATAGCAGGCATCAGGGTGTTTGTGAGTGCGACTAATCTTTTAACGATTACAGATTACAAGGGCATTGATCCTGAATCCAATTCAAGTGCAGTGAGTGGATTAACATGGGATAGTTTCGGAACGGATGTTCAGCAAGGCGTTGATTTCGGATCTTATCCAAATTCAAAAACCTATACACTTGGTTTTAATGTCACTTTCTAAAAATCAGACTTTACTATTATGAAAAAAATAATTGTTATTCTGCTCTTCGCTGTTTTTACAGGCTGCTCAGATTTCCTTGAAGAAGATCCTAAAGGTGCCATTGTAGGTACAAATGCTATTGATAATGTTGAAGGTTTAGAGGCTGCTCTTACGGGTACTTATAAAGGGTTGCTTAGAACCTGGGCGAGAGGATTTTTAAACTCCTCGATTCAAAGTTTTACAATGGGTGGTGATGACTTATCAACCATCCGTGCAGGTAATCAGCCTAAAGTTTGGTCCAGACAAATTGATCAATTTAATGTAACATCAGGAAATGATCATATCGGTTTTATCTGGAATGGATGTTATAAGACTATTCAAGGTGCCAATAACATATTAAGCAATTATCAGAATGTTAAGGGAGATCAAAACAGGATCAATCAAATCGCAGGCGAAGCACATTTTCTAAGAGCGTTGTCATATTACTGGTTGGTAAGAGGTTTTGGTGCTGTTCCTTTGATCACCACAGCTGAATACAGTGAGGAGTTACTTACCATAGGACGTACGCAGCCAGCAGAAATTTATGCTTTGATTGAACAAGATCTGTTAAATGCAGAGCAATTTGTAGCGGACAAGAAACGCGATCCAGGCAGACCGAACAAAGGTTCAGTAAAAGCATTGCTTGCAGATGTATACCTGACAATGGGAGGATGGCCTTTAAAAGATCAATCGAAATATGCACTTGCCGCTGCAAAAGCGAAAGAAGTAATTGATAATAAAACACTTTATGGTTTTGATCTCGTTGGCCTTGAAATTCTTTGGGGTGGAAACAGCGCGGCAGTAGGTACAGCAGAAGAAGTTATGGCCTTCCATACTTCAAAAAGTTTTGGTGGTTCAGTGAATGGTTACTATGGTCATCCTGGTACGCCTGCGGAAGAATCAGGCTGGGAGGACTACTGTACTGAAATTCATTTTTTCAACAAGTTTCCAGAAGGCAAGAGAAAGGACATAACGTTTCATACAGAATTTAAAAAGACTGACGGTACGATTGTGCCATGGCAGCAAAGCAAAGAGCAAAAACCTTTCTTTGGAAAATTCAGGCTTGAAAATAATAATGACTGGCAATCTTCATTGCCGGTGCACATGATAAGATATGCGCATGTACTGTTGGTTTATGCAGAAGCACAGGCACGCGCTTCAGCACCAGATGAAAAAGCATATGAAGCCTTAAATGCGGTGCGTGTGAGAGCTGGGTTAACTTCAGTTGCAGGATTGTCAACACAGGATTTTATTAACACTGTTGTAGACGAACGTGCATGGGAGTTTGCAGGAGAATTTACAAGATGGTTTGACTTGGTACGCCTTGAACTAGTTGAAGAGGCAAACGCGAATAAAGATGCAAACGATCTTCAACCAATTGGTCCAATAACAAAAGAGGATTATACTTTTCCAATTCCACTCGGTGACGCAAGCATCAATCCTAATCTAGGTGGTGGTGATTGAGAATTAAATATTTCTGGGTTAAGTGCAATGACAAGGCTGTCCCAAAAGGACAGCTTTGTCTATTTATCGCAGAGCCATAATAAAAACGCTGGTTATTCCAATTTTGTAATTCATACTGAAAAAAGTATTTTACTGTATATCAAAACACCATGCATTTACGCTCCACGTATTTACTAATCCTGTCACTCGTCTCCTCAGCAGGATTATCGTATTCATATGCGCAACCTTCTCATGCTAATCAGTTTGAATTGTCCGGAAGAAAAATGGATTTTGATTACAACTGGAAGTTTTTTCGGGGAGATGTTGTTGAAGCAGAAAGAGAAAGTTTTAATGATGCACATTGGCGAACGTTAGATGTACCACATGACTGGAGTATTGAAGATCTTCCTAATCAAAAGGAGAATGAAGTGGTGGGGCCCTTCTCCAAAGAAAGCCCGGGAGGAAGTTCGACCGCGCATACTATTGGTGGTATTGGATGGTATCGCAAAACCTTTAAGTTGCCTGAAGGAAGTAAAAACAAAATCATAAAAGTCCACTTTGACGGAGTGTACATGGATAGTGATGTTTGGATTAATGGCAGACACCTCGGCAATCATCCGTATGGTTATACACCTTTTCATTATGACTTAACTCCTTACTTGAATGAAGCTGGAAAGGAGAACAAGCTTTCAGTAAGAGTTCGAAACCTTGGGAAGAATAGCAGGTGGTATACGGGATCAGGAATTTACAGACATGTCTGGTTAACCGCAACTGATCCTATACATGTTGCGCCATTCGGGATTTTTGTAACCACTCCAGAAGTATCAAATCAATCTTCAACTATAAAGGTAGAAACACACATCACTAATGAAAGTAAAAAGAAGTCTACAATAACACTTAACGTTAAAATTGCGGATCCTAATGGAAAGATCATCCACGAAAATGTAAGTGAACAAAGCGAAATGGCTGTTGGTAACAACACGCTTGCTCAACTTGTCAACATCGTCTCTCCTCGTTTATGGTCTCCTCAAGCACCAAATCTTTACCAGGCAATTGCCGAAATTACAGTGAATAAAAAAGTAGTAGACAGAACATCAGTTGCTTTTGGTATTCGAACCTTGAAGTTTAGCGCTTCAGAAGGTTTTTTGTTGAATGGCGAAAAATTATTGATACGTGGTGCATGTCTTCATCATGATAATGGAGCATTAGGGGCAAAGGCTATTGACCGTGCCGAAGAACGAAAAGTTGAACTGATGAAGGCAAATGGTTTTAACGCTATTCGCTTCAGTCATAATCCGCCATCACAAGTTTTACTAGATGCATGCGATAGACTTGGCGTGCTCGTGATTGATGAAGCATTTGATATGTGGCAACTACCGAAAAATCCTGAAGACTATCATCGCTTCTTTAATGAATGGTGGCAGCGTGATTTGCAAGCGATGATCTTAAGAGATCGTAACCATCCTTCAATCATCTTGTGGAGCATTGGTAATGAAATAAAAGAAAGAGCAGATTCATCTGGGCTACGAATTACGAGACAGTTGGCTGATGAAGCAAATCGTCTTGATGCTAGTCGTCCGGTGATTGCAGCAATTTGTAAGTTCTGGGAGCAACCTGGTAAAACATGGGATGAATCCGCGAAAGCATTTTCGCTTCTTGACGTGGGTGGTTATAACTATGAGTGGCGTAATTATGAGCCTGACCATGAAAAATTTCCGGAAAGAATTATGCTCGGCACAGAATCGATTGCTATGGAAGCATTCCAAAATTGGCAGCAAGTAGAAAAGCATTGTTACGTTATAGGCGATTTTGTCTGGACGGGTATGGATTATCTTGGTGAGGCTGGGATTGGCCATGCAGTGCTTGACAACGAAAAAGAAAGTCCGGTAATGGAGTGGCCATGGTTCAACGGTTATTGCGGAGATTTGGATTTATGTGGCTTCAAAAAGCCGCAGTCTCATTATCGTGATGTTGTATGGAAGAGAAAAAATTTAAGCATGGCAGTTCATACACCCATACCAGAAGGAAGAAAAGAAAAAGTTAGTTTTTGGGGATGGCCGAATGAAGTACAAAGCTGGACATGGCCCGGGCATGAGGGACAACCACTTGAAGTATCTGTTTATACCAGTAGCCCATCAGTAAGAATTGAATTGAATAACAAGTTGATAGAAACTAAAATATTACCAGATTCAGCCAAACTAAGAACTAAATTCAATGTGCCTTATTCTCGGGGAACTTTGAAAGCCATTAGTATGCAGGAGGGTAAAGACATTGACTCAGTAACTTTAGAAACTGTAGGGTTGCCGTATGCTTTAAGATTAACGGTGGATAGAAAAAAAGTAAAGCCATCTAAAAATGATCTTGCTTATGTTTCTGTGGAGTTAATTGATGAGCATGGAAATGTAATTCCAAATAACGACTTGCCTGTGAAATTTATAATTGAAGGTGAGGGAAGTCTTGCTGGCGTAACCAATGCCCATCCCTCTGAGCTTAAAAGTTTTCAACAGCCTATTTGTAACACGTTTCGAGGAAGGTGCTTGGTCATTCTTCAACCTAATGGAAGAAAAGGTTCTATTACGTTGAAAGCAGAAGCCGCTGGTGTTCAGCCTGCAATCGTCAGTGTTCAGTGCGAGGATTAGTATAGTTAAAGGTTAAGAATTGCATGCTGATGAGGGAAAGTTAAATGTGTTTACTTTATAAATTTTAAGCTAACATTAACCCTAAACATATCGAAGCAATCAGGATCCCAGCAATTAATAAATGCGTGTACAAATTCTGGTTTGATTTTATATTATTCCTATGAAAGCTCATAAACCCACAACGATAACATTAGATTTTTGCAGCCTTTAATCTTAGACTATTGGCTACAACACTTACAGAGCTTAAAGCCATAGCAGCTCCGGCAATCATCGGGTCTAATAGAAATCCATTGATAGGATAAAGAACACCCGCGGCAAGTGGGATTCCGATTACATTGTATACAAAGGCCCAAAATAAGTTTTGTCTGATACCCCTCACCGTCTTTGTCGAAAGATTTAACGCTTTAGGGATTGCCTGAAGATCTGAAGTAATGAGCGTCATCTTCGCGACATCCATAGCGATATCAGATCCTTTACCCATCGCGATACTTACATCAGCTTGTGCCAAGGCGTGGGAGTCATTGATACCATCGCCAACCATGGCCACAACTTTTCCATCTTTTTGAAGAAGTTTTATAAACGCTGCCTTGTCTGCTGGAAGTGTTTCAGCTTTGTATTTTTTCAAACCAACTTGTTCGGCAACAGCTCTCGCAGTTTGTTTATTGTCACCTGTTACCATATAAATATCAATGCCCTTTTCATAAAGTGACTTGATGGCTGCCTTAGATGTCGTTTTTATTTTGTCGGCTATTGCAATGATTGCTAAAACTTGTTTATCATCCGTAAAGTAAACTACTGTTTTTGCTTCCGATTGAAACCGCGATGCTGCTGTAAGAATCATTTCGGATAAATTCAGATGATTCTCATCTACAAGTTTTCTGTTTCCAACATAAAAATTTTTTCCATTGATAAGTGCTTTCACACCACGTCCGGTAAGACTTTGAAAATCATTAATATTAATGCCAAATATTCCTTGTCCTTTAAGTTTTGATACCACCGCATCAGCAAGCGGATGTTCTGATTGCGATTCAAGTGTGTAGAGGATTTCTTTGTATTGCTGATTGTTTTTTTCTTCATCGCTCCATACAAAATCGGTAACAACAGGTTTGCCTTCTGTAATCGTTCCTGTTTTATCGAGGATAATTGCGTTTACCTGATGAGCGCGTTCTAAACTTTCGGCATCCTTTATCAGGATATTATTCTCTGCTCCTTTACCGACACCTACCATAATTGCAGTTGGCGTTGCAAGTCCAAGCGCACAGGGACATGCAATGACAAGAACTGTAACAGAAGTTAATAATGCATGACTAAAGGCATTGCCTCCTCCAGCAAGCATCCACGTGATGAAAGTAAGAATAGCAATTCCAATTACAATGGGCACAAAAATGCCAGCGATCTTGTCAACAAGTTTTTGAACGGGAGCTTTACTGCCTTGCGCTTGCTGAACCATTTTGATAATCTGGCCGAGCACTGTGTCACTTCCGATTTTCAACGCTTCGAATTGAAAACTTCCTTTCTGATTGATTGTTCCGGCATACACTTTCTGACCAGCTATTTTTTCAACAGGAAGTGGTTCTCCAGTAATTGTACTTTCATCAACATACGATGAACCAGAAGTGACGACACCATCAACAGGAATTTTTTCTCCAGGGCGAACCATAATCTGATCCCCAGCCTTAGCAGAAGCTATTGCAATTTCTTTAACCGTCCCATCTATCACGATGTTGACAGTCTTGGGCTGTAAACCCATTAATTTTTTGATGGCAGAAGAAGTATTTGACTTTGCTTTTTCTTCCAGTAATTTGCCGAGAGAAATGAAAGTAATAACTACAGCAGCAGCCTCGTAATAAACATGAGGATGGATTCCTCTTGCGTGCCAGAATTCAGGATAGAAAGTATTGAATGCACTGAACAGAAATGCGATACCTGTAGACAACGCAACGAGGGTATCCATGTTTGCGCTTCCATGTTTGGCTTGTTTCCACGCGTTTGCGAAAAAGTTTCTCCCAAAAAAAAACACAACAGGAGCAGCCAAAATCATGGAAATATAATTGCCGTACGGCAGATTCATCCAAAACATACCAATGATAACAACAGGTATCGTTAAGGCAGCTGACCAGGTCGTTCTGCTTTTTAATTGCTTGTAAAACTTGTGCTGTGATTCCTCCTGTACAGCTTCAGGATCTTCCGCATCAACCACCAAGTCATAACCAATAGCCTGTACAGCATTTTTTAAATCTGTTCGGTTAGTTGCTTTCGAATCATATTCTATCATTGCCGTCTTGTTGGCGTAATTGACAGCTGCATCTTTTACTCCTTCTGTTGACTTTAGTATTGATTCAACGCTTACAGCACAAGCAGCGCAACTCATTTCTAATACAGGAAATGACTCACGTATATAATTTTCCTTTTTTGTTTTTTCTGCAGTTGGACTCATCGTATCCATAGTCTTGCGATTTTAAAATAAATTTCTCGCATAGCTATTATACAGTATTAAGCAGATATAAGTTTTATACTTTACCTGCTATCATTTATATGATTACTGCCCTTGATGATTAAGGTTAGAATGGATCGATTTAATAATGATTCTACTATTGCTGTTGTAGCGAGATAACAGCGATGAGGGAATAGCTCGGCTGTTACAAAACTGAATCGATTGATTTTCTATTGCGATCAAGGTCTCTCGATTTTTTCATTTCAGAAGGAGTGAAGCCTGTAATTTTTTTGAATTGTGCAGAAAGATGGGCAACGCTGCTATAGCCAAGTTGGTCCGCAATTTCGCTTAAGTTTAATTCATCATAAAAAAGTAATTCTTTTACTCTTTCAATTTTTTGACGGATGATATACTGTTCTAATGTTATTCCTTCAACACTCGAAAATAAATTGCTGAGGTAGTTATATTCATAATGCAATTCTTCAGAAAGTATTGTTGACCAATTGAACTTACGGGTTGCTTTACCGGTATGATGGATCATCTGTATTACTTTACTCTTAACAGATTCTATCAATCTTGCTTTTCTGTCATCAATTCTTTCAAACCCCAAATCAATTAGCGATGCATCTAATTTATTTTGTTGGGCCTCAGAAATTTCATCTTCCTTAAGTGTTACTTCTCCTAAAGAAACTTTTTCGGGATGGAGTCCTTGTTGTTCAAACATTTGTTTTACAACCATGACGCAACGGTTGCAAACCATATTTTTAATGTATAAAGTCATGTCAAACCATTAGTCCTGTAAAGATTAATTTTTTAACGTTATAGTACTTACAGAACAACAAGAAAGAATTATAAAATTCCGGAGAAGAGGAATATTAAGGAGAAATGTAGTATTACTTTATAGAACAGTAAGAGGGCGAGCGTCCAAAACACGGCGAAATGCTGATTCATCTTATAGACGTGTGAATCTATAAGATGAATCAGTAAGAATAAATTTAAAATTGACCTCTGTCCCAGAATGGAGGCGGTTCTATTCCTAAAGAGCGCAGATACACATAAGCCTGCCCACGGTGGTGAATCTCATTATCTATAAAGTACAACAACGTCCAATATATTTTGCCTTCGTACTGACCGAAAGCAACGTCACTTTCGTGAAATCTATGCGGAGGAATAAGTGGCCAGTTTGAATTGACTTTCTCCGTCACTATATCCCAAAGATTAAGAAGTTCTTCTTTAGTCTTAGGCTCATTTGCTTCCGACATAAAATCCTCCATGGTCTGCCAATTGCCGGTAACAATCCCTACAATGCCTGGAGCAGTCATACGGATGATTTCCATGGCAAGCGCAGAAAATGGGCGCATCCCCCCAATGGAGTAAGTAAACAATTTGTCTTCTGGAAAAGCCTCGATTACCTTTCTTGTCAACTTTCGGTGTCCTTGCCACTGCTCTAAAAGCTCGTCTGGAGTAATTACAGGTGCTGTTTCCATAAGTGTAGATTCATTTGCCTTGCTTTCCATATGTTAATGTTTTAAGTGTAATAATTATACTGTAAAGAAAAGGCGAGGTACTGACAACCCTATGTCAGCTTCTTTTAAAGAAATCGTAAATATTTTTAAACCAGGTACAGTTGAGGATTTTCCATTAAACGCCCGCCCGCTAGGTACTTCTGTAAACGATATTTAATTTTAGCGTAACAATTTTAAATCAGTAATGAGGATTATTACAGCATCGCCAGAACATTTTCCAATTATAAAGCAAATTGCTTATGACACATGGCCCCACACTTTTGGTGATATTCTTTCTTCAGAGCAAATCGTTTACATGTTGAACTGGATGTATGATGTTGACTCCATTAAAAAACAGGTAAATGAACTTGGTCATGTGTTCATATTAGCAGAAGAAAATGACATTTATTATGGATACGCCTCTTACGAAATCGACTACAAGGGTGAACCTGCTACTAAAATTCATAAGATATATATCCTGCCATCCGCACAAGGTAAAGGCATAGGGAAAGCATTGATAGCCTATATTGAAGTTGCAGCGAGACAGTGTAAAAATAAAAACCTGACATTGAACGTGAATCGCAACAATAAGGCAATAACTTTTTATGAGCGCATAGGGTTTATTGAAGTGGGACAGGAAGATATTGACATCGGCAAAGGATTTCTCATGCAGGATTTAATTATGAAAAAGGAATGTTAATAGTTTTTTACGGATGTAAGTTGCTATGAAAGCACAACGATATGCTCCATGTGTGCGGCTAAGGCCGTTCATTAAAACTTTCGTGATAATAGAAAGTGAAAATGGAATGGCAAACCAAATCCTTCCTGATACGTCCATTGTTATGGCCTTTAGATTTAAAGGAAACATAAGTTATTCAGAAGAGAATAATTACAACGATCTTCCTTCAACTGTAATTACAGGATTGAGAAAGTTTTCGCGTACGATGAGCTATGAACCAGGTGCTGCAACACTTCTTGTGATTTTTAATGAGGGAGGCGCAGCTGCTTTTTTTAAAGAACCACTTCACGAGTTGTTTGGTATTAGTTTGTCACTTCATAACATGTGTCATTCACCGATCTTAAATGCAATTCAGGATCAGATTGTTGAAGCAAAAGACAACAGACAGCGATTTTTAATTGTTGAGCAGTTTTTGCTTTCATTGCTTACCGAGCGTGACCGGGATCTGCTTGTTCTTAAAGCGTTGGAAAAAATTAAATTGGCAAAGGGCAATATCAGAATAAAACATCTTGCAACTGATCTGCACATTAGCCAGGATCCTCTGGAAAAAAGATTCAGAAAGCTAATAGGAACGTCACCCAAACAATTCTCAAATATAATACGGATGCGAAATGTAATCAATGAATATTCTAGTGCTGACAGTCTTAACGATGCTTCTTATTTAGCTGGCTACTTCGATCAGGCGCATTTCATAAAAGAGTTTAAATCCTTCACTGGTCAGACTCCTCACATATTTTTCAAAACATCATCTTACTGGTAGCGATCGTTGATGCTTAAAGAATAGTTGCGAGACCGGGATTAGCATTAGTCCGGACAAGGCAAACGCAATAAAAGCGATGCGCAAGTTGAAGGCATGTGCAAGATATCCTATTAACGCTGGGCCAATGAGCATGCCAGCAATCCCAAATGTTGAAATAAGGGAAATTGCCATGCCTGGAGAATATTTTTGAGATGACCCGGCAAGAGTAAGCGTCATTGGAAAAATTGAGGCTGTTCCTAACCCAACAAGACAAAAGCCAAGCATCGAAGTCCAAATTTGTGGAACTGTAACAGAGAGCGCGATGCCAGTCAAAATAAAAACAGCACTCATAATATATGTTTTCGACATGCCAATTCGCTCGATGATAGTGTCAGATGCAAACCTTGATATCGACATGCAAATCATAAAAATAAGATAGCCTAACGTAAAGAGCTCGACTTGAATTACTTCTTTAAAGTAAACGCCACTCCAGTCAAACATTCCGCCTTCGCAAATGGATGCGAAAAATACCAGGAGCCCGAGATATAAGATGTAAGGATCGGGTTTGCCAAACGCTAATTTATTACCAGAAGAAGCGCGATCATTTCTTAAAAGATGCCGGTACGAAACAAAGGTCACAATCAACGCCACAACGCATATAATTAAGAGGTGTAAATCCATTCCTGTACCGATGCCTACCAACATGGTTGAAAAACCAACGCCAACAATGCCGCCAGTACTCCACAATCCATGGAAGGATCCATTAATTCTCTTATTGTAAAGTTTTTGAAGTGCTATGGCTTGCGTGTTCATAGAAATGTTGAGTATGCGCAAGCAAAATGAAAAAAGACACATGGCGCTAACCAAAAGCACAAGGTTCGTTGCTAATCCGATACATAAAATTGCAATAGCTAAGCAAATGAATGCGAACAATAGTGGTACCCTGCTGTCGTATCGGGAAACCATCCAACCTGAAATTGGAAGACCTATTAAAGAACTAATCGGCATGGCCAGCAGAATGGTACCCAACTCAGCTTCGTTCAATCCAAAATTAGTTTTAATGGTGGGAATACGAGAAGCCCAACTCGAGAAACAGAAACCAGAAAGAAAAAAGAAAACGCCTAGAAAGATTCGTTGCTTACCCCATCCAATCATGTCTAATATTTTGCGCAAATATATAAGGGTAATGTTACGTTAAAAAAGTTAAGGCTTAATCACCTGCCGGCATAGCCTGTTGGTGCTGCTCATTATAAAGCTTAACTTGAAGACATTAAACTACAACCAGACTTTATGAGAATATCCATCGTTTTATTTTGTCTCCTTTTTGTTTCGTGTTTGCAGGCGCAGCAAAAGACCATACAGGAGCGGTTAGGTTATGCAAAGAACACCAAGTTACTCATTATTCATGCTGATGATATTGGCGTTTCACACTCTCAAAATGCTGCCAGCTTCAGTGCAATAGAAAAAGGTGTCGTGAATTCAGGGAGTATTATGGTGCCTTGTCCCTGGTTTCCGGAAGTTGCTGCTTACGCGGAAGCTCATCCTGATGTTGACTTGGGCTTACACCTTACACTGACCAGCGAATGGAAATATTATAAGTGGGGACCAGTACATAAACAAGTTGCAAGCCTTGTTACAGATAAAGGTTTTCTTACAGATGGATCAGTTGACTTAGGTAAGACTGCAAAATTAGAGGAAGTAGAACGCGAACTTCGCGCACAAATTGAACGTGCGATTCAATTCGGAGTAAGACCGACACATTTCGATAGTCATATGGGTATGTTGTTTCATACACCTGAACTCGTGCAAATCTACATCAAGTTAGGAAGGGAATACAAGGTTCCGGTGTTGTTAAATGGCCCTGGTTTTAAAACAGCATTTAATATTGATTTAAGCAAATACACCAATGAGAAGGATGTGTTGACAGACTATATCTATCAGGCATCACCAGCGGACTATGCAAAGGGAATGAGTAATTTTTATATAGGAGTTTTAAAATCACTTCAACCAGGGTTAACATGTATTTTACTGCATGCCGCTTTTGATGAAGCTGAAATGCAAGCTGTAACCATTGATCATCCAGATTATGGTGCAGCCTGGCGCCAGGCCGATTATGATTTCTTTACCAGTGATGCCTGTAAAAAGATGATTCAGGATGAGAAAATCCAGCTGATTACATGGAAAGAAATTAGAGATAAGTTAATGAGATAGGTTAAACAATTTTTAAAAAAGCAACATCATAAGGAGCTAGCATGATTCATTCAAAACTTTTAAAAGCCAATCCAAACCTCTTCGTCTTTCTTCCCATCTATTATATCGTATGGTCCGATTCACTTCTTAGTCCTTACGAAGTTGAATTGTTGAGAGCGATGCTCGCGCAACAACCATGGCTAAAACCTGATGAAAAAGAATTTTTATTAGCTCAACTCGATCCGGCAAAACAGCCCGTGGTTGATGAGTTAAAATTGTGGCTCGATGAAATAAAAAAAGTTTTGGACGCAACACCAAGCGATACTGAGGAAGGTCTCGTTGACATCGGCATTAAACTCGCGCGCTTACATAACGAAGGCAAAGACAACCTAGTTGGCGTGCGACCACACTTGCAGGAGATTGAAAGTTCGTTGGGCTTGATCAGCAAGGAGTCTGTATTTCAATTTTTTCCTGAAAGAAGAAAGACAATAACGCAGCAACAGGGAACAGAAGGCACCTTTAATGTTGATCAATTGGCAAAAATTTTGGATGGCAAGAATGATGAGATCATCCATAAAGTGAAAACCATTCTTTCTAATCCACAATTTAAATATTTGGAAACGGAGGATCTTCCGCTTTATCGCGAAAAGGTTTTGCAATGGTGCCATAAACTTGCGGAGCACGGACTAGGATCTATAGCTTATCCGAAGGAATACGGAGGTAATGGTGACATGCAGAAGTATTTTGCAGTGATGGAAACACTAAGCTATCACGACCTTAGTTTGGTGATAAAATTTGGTGTGCAGTTCGGGCTGTTCGGTATGAGCGTTTATTTTCTGGGAACCGAGAAGCATCATAAAAAATATCTTAAAGACATCGGTACACTAAAACTACCAGGATGCTTTGCGATGACGGAAACAGGTCACGGCTCAAATGTAAGAGGCATTGAAACAACGGCAACTTATGACCATAGCAAAAGATCATTTATCATTCATACACCACACCAAAACGCGCAGAAGGAATATATCGGTAATGCAGCTTGTCACGGGCAGATGGCTACTGTTTTTGCAAAGATGATCATAGATGGAAAAGATTATGGTGTTAGTGCTTTTTTGGTTCCCTTACGGGATGTGGAGGGAACTGTTCATGCTGGAGTTGTGATAGAAGACTGCGGAAGAAAGATGGGGCTCAACGGTGTCGATAACGGAAGAATAACTTTTGATTCCATTACAATTCCTTATGATAACCTGTTAGACCGTTTTGCAAGTGTTACCGCTGATGGGAAATTTGACAGTCCGATCTCTAGCGATAACAGAAGATTTTTTACTATGCTTGGTACGTTGGTAGGTGGGCGAATAGGAATACCACGTTCGGGACTAAGTGCAACGAAATCAGGATTAACTATTGCGATTCGATATGGTGATCAAAGGAAACAATTTGGTCCGGAAGGAGCAGCGGAAGTGCCGATTCTGAACTACAGAACACATCAAAGGAGGCTGATGCCATTGTTGGCCAACACTTATGCATTGCATTTTAGTTTGCAATATCTCACAGAACGGTTCCTGAACAGAAAGGAAGATGATATGCAGGAAATTGAGGCACTTGCAGCAGGGCTTAAAGCATTGTCGACCTGGAATACAACGCATAGCCTACAAGAGTGCCGCGAAGCATGTGGCGGCAAAGGTTATCTTTCTGAGAACAGAATTGATGCACTTAAAAATGATACTGAGATTTATACAACTTTTGAAGGCGATAATACCGTGTTGATGCAGCTTGTCGCGAAAAGCAGGCTGACTGAATTCAAGCAGGAATTTAGTAACATGGACCTCTTCGGAATTTTTAGCTACGTTGCCGGCCAGGCGAAAACTTCTATTGCCGAAATGAATCCTTTGATCGTTCGGAAAACAGACGAAGAACATTTGTTGGATTTTGAATTTCATCTCAACGCATTTAAATATCGTGAACGTGATATACTCACGTCTGCTGCGAAACGGCTAAAGCGTCATATCGATAGTGGAATGGATTCGTTTGATGCTTTCAATGTTGTTCAGCATCATCTTGTGCAGGTTGGCTTTGCTTACGTTGAAAGAATTATACTTGAACAATTTATTGCCCAGGTAAATAGAACTGAAGACGCAGGTTGCAAGCAAATCTTAAACAAACTTTGTCAGCTGCATGCGCTCTCGCAAATAGATCTTAATAAAGCCTGGTATCTCGAGAATGGTTATATGGATGGCGTAAAAACTAAAGCAATAAGAAAATTATTAAATCAGTTGTGTTGGGAGATTCGACAGGATGCAGTGCCGTTGGTGAACGCGTTTAAAATTCCTGATGTGTTGTTAAGTGCACCGATTGCTGTTGGGAAGTAATTTAACGGATTCAGATACTTTAGTTTGGAAAATAATTTGTCTTAAGCCTACCAGTTAAAAAAGGTCGGTGATTCGAGATCATATGCTCTCGTAAATACACCGACCTCTATTAAAAGTTGAAGCATCTATCAAATCACTATTCTACAACCTCACCTTTTATGGTAAGCTGCACAATGCTTTCTTCTGTGTTTGCATTTACAGTAACAGATTTAGTAAACTGTCCAACTTTGGCGGCATTGTAGGTAGCCTTTACAAATCCCGTAGAGCCTGGCGCTATTGGATCTTTAGTGTAAGAGGTTACTGTGCAACCACACGACGCCTGAACTGAAGAAATTATTAGTGGAATCTCACCGGTATTTGTAAAGCTAAATTCATGACTTACCGGCAGTCCTTGTTTGATCTGACCGAAATCGAAAGCTGTATTGTTCCACAAGAATACAGCATTTTCATTAAACAATCTGTTTTTTGAAATGTCGTTAAAAGCGAGCTGTTGAGCAATGGCAATTGCTACCATTGCAATTCCACAAAGTGTTAAAGCAAATTTTTTCATTTTTTTTAAGATTTAAGTAAAACATTAATTGTTGTGTTCGAACGCATCAAAGGTGAGGGTTGCGAGTAACAAATGCTGTTAATGAATTTCTAAATGATGTTAAGGAAAAGTTAAAGTTGGTTTTATCGGAATCCAGTCTCAAACGAACTGATTGTTAATGAGATGTTAAAGATTTTAAGTGTTAACTTCGTTTATAGTATTTTTAAATTGTGAAAAGTTCTACCATCCGGTTTGTCGTAATTCTCGGTGCACTCTGCATTATAGGAATCACCATAACCCAATTGTATTGGGTAAGGAGAGCTTTTGATCTTAAAGAAGCGGAGTTTGAAAGGACCGTTAATGTCGCTTTGTTTAATGTCGCGAATCAAATCTTTAATATTAATAACACACCTTCACCCGCTGCAAATCCAGTTAAGCAGGTATCTACAAACTATTTCATTGTAATGGTGAATGGTGATGTTGATGCTAGCCTGCTCGAATTTCTTTTAAGATCTGAATTTGAGAAACGAAATATCAGAGTTGATTTCGAGTACGGGGTCTATGATTGCTCCAGTGAAAAAATGAAGTATGGCGATTATGTGCCACTTCAAACAGCGAAAGAAAAAGTTACCAATAAAAAGCTTCCAGCCTGGAATCATTATGCATATTATTTCGGAGTACAATTTCCAAATCGCGAAGCACATCTTGTAAACCAATTGGGGATCTGGTCATTTTCCTCCTTCGTATTACTCATTGTCATTGTATTTTTCGCCTATACTTTGTTCATTATTCTCAAGCAGAAAAGGTTATCTGAGATTCAAAAAGATTTTATCAATAACATGACGCATGAGTTTAAGACGCCAATCTCGACAATTGCGCTTTCTGCGGAAGTGTTAAAAGATCCAAATATCGTTCATCAGCCAGAACGGTTGTTGAATTACACAACGATAATTGAGAAGGAAAATTCAAGGTTGAAGCAGCATGTCGAGCGAGTGCTGCAAATGGCTCGACTTGATAAAGAAGATATTGGCTTGAAAAAGGAAGTTGTCAATGTTCATCTTCTTATTCAGGATGCAATTAAAAATACATCTCATGCACTTCATGAAAAACATGGAGAAGTTGTTTGTGAATTTAATGCCACCCATTATAACATGGAAGCGGACAAGCTTCATTTGACGAATGTTTTTAATAACATTATTGATAATGCAATAAAGTATTGCCGACACACACCCAAACTTGTTATTCGTACAACTGATACTGGAAAAAATATATCCGTGGAAGTTCAGGATAACGGCATAGGCATTAGTGGAGAAAATCAAAAGCGTATTTTTCAAAAATTTTACCGCGTGCCTACCGGAAATGTGCATGACGTAAAAGGATTTGGGCTGGGGTTAAGTTATGTCAAGACGATTGTTGAAGCACATAAAGGCACGATCCGGGTGGAAAGTGAGTTAGGTAAAGGCTGTACGTTCAAGATCTGCTTGCCATCAGATAAATAGCATGGAAAATCAAAAAAGAATTTTGCTCGTTGAAGACGATCCCAGTCTTGGTTTTGTTGTGAAAGACAATCTCATGATGAAAGGTTATGATGTCACGCTGTGCAAAGATGGGGATGAAGGCGAGTCTACTTTTCATCAGCAGGAATTCGACTTATGCATTTTGGATGTGATGCTGCCAAAGAAAGACGGCTTCAGCATAGCACGTTCAATTCGGCAAAAGAATAAAGAGATTCCAATACTTTTTTTAACAGCTAAGGCAATGGTTGAAGACAAGCTTGTTGGGTTTCAAACTGGCGCTGACGATTATATCACCAAGCCCTTTAGTCTGGATGAACTATTATGCCGCATAGAAGTTTTTTTAAGACGTTCTCAAACTCCCGCAGTAGTGGTTGATGAGAAAATATTTCGTGTCGGTGAGTATGAGTTCGATCCATTTAATCTTGTGTTAAGGAAAAGCGATTCAGAAAAAACCCTCACCCAAAAGGAGGCTGAAGTATTAAAATTATTATATAAGAATAGAGACAGGGTTTTAAAACGTGAAGAAATTCTTAATCAGGTTTGGGGTAATGACGATTATTTCATGGGCCGAAGCATGGATGTTTTTATCTCGAAACTTCGTAAATACCTCAAAGACGATCCTGCAATTCAAATTGTAAATTATCATGGCGTTGGATTCAGATTGGAAGTAAGGTAACTTTCATGATGCCTGATGTTTATTTTTATGGAATTTTTGCGGCCTTCGTCTTTATCGCCTTATTAGCTATCGGTGCCATCGTCTTTGTTACTGCCCTCATTATTTCCATAACGCAAAAAGCAACGAACGCAAGGCCGATCACCCAACAGTTTGCCTTTGGATATGTCGTTGCGTCTCTCATCCCAGTATTAACAGGGCTTGTCTTTCTATACATCTCGGTATCCTTAAAAAATAAGGAAGTGTTGAAAGCTTTTGATGATTATATCAGCTTTATTGTGATGGTACTCGCGTTTGCAACGATGATGATTATCGGAAGGAGGTGGAGGAAGCGAATCACTCCTCTTCTGCGTACCGATCAACAATATCCTGACTAATCACTTTATAGATTTCTGCTACTACTTCGTTATCCTGGAGAAACTCCATGTGCCTGTCAAGAATTTCCAGGTCGCCTCTTTTAGCAGGACCCGTCTGTGCTTTTTCCGGTGCTATCGTTAAACTTTTATTGATGCTTTCCGCGATAAGCGGTTTCAATAATTCAAAATCTAACTTATGCTTTTCCAGGATCTCTTTTGAAAGCGTAAGCATATGATTGGTGAAATTAGAAGCGAACACTGCAGCTACATGGAGTGCTTTCCGTTTATCGGATGAAATTTTATAGACCTTTTTACTGATGGCTTTCGCCATTTGCATGAGTGTTTTTTCGGTCTCCCCATTTTCACTTTCAATAAAAATTGGAATCTCCTTGAAGTCTATTTTTTTAATTGCTGTAAAGGTCTGTAATGGATAGAAGACACCTATATTGCGTGTTGGACTAAATGCCAGGACACTCAACGGCTGGCTACCCGAGGTGTGAATAAGAAGAGCGTTTTCTGGTAAAATTATTTCTTGTGCTATTTCTTGAATGGCATCGTCTGATACTGAAATGATAAAAATTTTTGACTTGCTCGAAGAGAAATCAAGTGATTGCTTCACTTCTCCCTGGTAGAGACGTTCTGCAAGTGCTGTTGCATTTTTTATATTCCTGCTATAAATTTCTTTTACTGCAAAGTCAGTATTGTCCAAAGCAGGTGCGAGATGCCAGGCGAGGTTTCCGGCTCCTATAAATGATACGTTCATGTTTAATTAGGTTTCACTCCCTTTACAAATCGATCTTTCCCAAAAATATCTTTAACTACTTCAACATTTAAAAATCCTGAACTCTTGAATAATTCTGATACATCATTACCAAATTGCTCATTAATTTCAACAGCTAGTAGTCCGCCTAATATGAGCGCGTCTTTCGCTTGTGAAGTAATCGCCTTATAAAAAACGAAAGGGTCATCATCAGGAACAAATAATGCGAGGTGAGGTTCAAAACCAAGGACATGTTTTTCCATAGTTTCTTGTTCTCTCTCAGCAATGTAAGGAGGATTACTCACTATGATATTAAAGAAATTGTAGGGTAATGGTTGTTTTAAGATGCTATGTTGAAGAAGATTTACATGTACCTCATTAAGATCACAATTTCTTTTTGCCGTAATCAGTGCATCTTCACTGATGTCAGAGGCAATTACTGATGCGTTTTTCACTTCTGCTGCAAGTGTAATGGCAATACATCCACTACCTGTACCAACATCACAAATCTTTGGTGCTGATGTTTTATTTTGTTTCAGAAAATTTAAAGCAAGAAATACTAACTCTTCTGTTTCTGGCCTTGGAATCAATACCGAAGGATTAACATGGAATTTTCTTCCGAAGAAGTCAGCAAAGCCGATGATGTATTGAACAGGCTCTTGAGCGTTAAAACGTTGAATTGACTCTTTCAATATAAGTTCTTGAGCAGAAGTTATATTTATTGATTTTTCAGCCAGAATGTTTGTTCTGGTTAATCCCAGGCAATGGTTTAACAGCAAATAAATGGTGCTATCGATTTCTTCTTTATCTTGTTTCAGGGTAACGCTGTCTGCTAATTCCTTAAACAGAACTTTGGAATTCTTCATAGCTTGTTAATCTTTGCAAACATAAGGAGTTAGAGCACCGAAATTATAGATTAAGCCCTGAATTCTATAAGCTTGTATTAAAGTAAAAGATGGAATTAAATAGTGACAACAAGTTTATGATACGGGCTTTAGAGCTTGCAACGCTTGCACGTGGATATGTTAGTCCGAATCCTTTAGTGGGTAGCGTAATTGTTCATAACGAAAAAATTATTGGTGAAGGCTGGCATCAAAAGTTTGGTGAAGCACACGCTGAGGTGAATGCGCTTAATTCCGTTAAAGAGAAAAATCTTTTAAGCGAGAGTACACTCTATGTTACGCTTGAACCTTGTTCTCACTTTGGCAAAACACCACCATGTGCCGATCGCCTTGTGAAGGAAAAAGTAAAACGTGTTGTTGTTTGTAATCTTGATTCAAATCCTTTAGTCGCAGGAAAGGGAATCGAAAAATTACGTGCTGCAGGAATTGATGTGATTACCGGTGTTCTTGAACAAGAGGGAAGAATTTTAAATAAAAGATTTTTCACCTTCATTGAAAAACAACGTCCTTACATAATCCTCAAATGGGCTCAAACTGCAGATGGATTTATTGCTCGGGAAAACCTTGACTCAAAATGGATCAGCGATGACTATTCGAGGCAACTCGTACATCGATGGAGGGCAGAAGAAGATGCGATATTGGTTGGCGCAAATACTGCTTTTCACGACAATCCAATGTTGAACGTGCGTGACTGGTCTGGAAGAAATCCCGTGCGTATTGTCATTGATCGTAATTTACGATTACCCAGCACACTTAATATTTTTGACAAGCGTCAGCGCACAATTTGTTATAATATTCTTAAAGATGAAAATCAGGATAACCTCTTGTATGTGAGTATAGGTGCAGAAAATATGGTAAAGAATATTATTGAAGATCTCTACAACAAAAAGATTCAGTCCATTATTATTGAAGGCGGATCGCAAACGCTTCAGGCATTCATTGATGCAAAGTTGTGGGATGAAGCGCGGGTATTCGTATCTCCCAATAACTTTGGAGCTGGGATTGCTGCTCCTATTTTAAATGGATCAGTAAACTCGGAGCAAAAACTTCGGTCAGACGTACTAAAGGTATATCACCCTCATCGTGGTAACATGCAATGATTAAAAACGCTTCATTCCGGTTTCGTTAAAAGAATTCATCCACTACATCATTTAAAGCAATGCGAATAGGCTTATTTGCTTTAAAGCCGCCAACCAAATCCGACTTGAATCCGTTTCTGCATATATTCAAGTATATTATTACCTATGGATAAAGTTAATATTCAAGAAAAACTCAATCAGTTTTCTGATCATTGGAACCCACGGATCGTTGGTGAGCTTAATGGGCAGCACGTAAAGGCTGTGAAATTAAAAGGAGAATTTGTTTGGCATCATCATGACAATGAAGACGAGCTTTTTCTCGTGGTGAAGGGATTATTAAAAATGGAATTTCGCGATAAGATTGTGGAAATAAAGGAAGGAGAATTTTTAATTGTTCCCAGTAAGGTAGAGCATAAACCTGTTGCCGATGAAGAAGTTCAAATTTTACTATTCGAACCCGCTTCAACATTAAATACGGGCAATGTTGAAAATGAAAGAACAAAGAAACAACTAGAAAAAATTTAAATCGAAATGGCAGAGGAATTATTAATTGCGGTATCAACAGATAAAAAAGAAAAGTATCGAACATTGATTCCTCAAATCGAATCATTGGTGTCGGACGAGAAAGACCTTGTCGCCAATCTCTCAAATATAGCAGCGGCTTTAAAGCAGACGTTTGATTTCTATTGGGTAGGATTTTATTTAGTGAAAGACAATCAACTTGTGCTCGGACCTTTTCAAGGACCAATCGCTTGCACAAGAATCAATTTTGGAAAAGGAGTTTGTGGTACTTCATGGAAAGAGAAAAAGACTATCCTCGTTCCTGACGTAGAAGCATTTCCAGGACATATTGCGTGTAGCGCTGCATCAAAATCTGAGATTGTCGCGCCGGGTTTTAAAAACGGAGAGGTTGCTTTGGTGTTGGATGTTGACAGTGATAAATTAAATGACTTCGATAGTATTGATCAGGAGGAGTTGGAAAAAATTATGAACATCGTAGGAAAGTTGCTGTAAGAAAATCAGGATGACCGAACTCGAACTTCAAGACCTTTATCAGAAAAAGGCAGATCACTTTTCCGTTACTTTAAAATCAGTCGAGAAAACGATCAATGTCGTATCCAACACCCGGCTTGCTGTAGCGTTACTCTTTTTAGCTTTATTGTATTTCGGATTTAAAATGCACGTGCTTCTGAATACGTTGCCGTTGCTGCTGCTCATCTTCATTATCTTGGTAAGAACACACAGTAAATTTTTCGATCAAAAAGTTCACCTTGAAAATTTAATCAAAGTACAGCTAAATGAACTGAAGGGCCTGGGAGGAGATCAATCCTCCTTTGATAGCGGATCACCTTTTATTGATACGCATCACGCCTATACACACGATCTCGATATTTTTGGAGAAGGTTCACTTTTTCAGTTTGTAAATCGATGCAATACTTTGAGTGGAAAAAAACTTTTGGCAGAAAGATTTAATAAACCTTTTGATACCATTGGGCAAATTACCACTCATCAACAGGCAGTTCAGGAAGTAGCAACGAAAACTGATTTTAGACATGAAGTACAAGCTACAGGTATGGAGGTTGAAGAATTACCAGGCGACAGGCAGCAATTGAAAGAATGGGTTAGTTCTAAACCTTTTATTTATGGCAGTAACTTTTATCGCATTGTTCTCATTCTGTTTCCTGCTCTCACACTACTTCTTCTCATAGGATCATTCGTATTCGAAAATGTTTCACCATTTTTTTGGTTGTGTGCGTTATTGCAATTAGCTTTTTTGGGATTTCATTTTAAAAAGGTAAATGCGTTTCACGAATTCATCAGTCGTAAAAGAAATGTTCTCAATAAATACGCGAAGCTGTTGCGGAAACTGAGTGCAGAAGAATTCTCATCCTCACTTATGATTGAATTAAAATCAAAGGCAAACAATGCTGATGTGAAGGTAAAAAAACTTGCATCACTGGTTGGAGGGTTAGACGCACGTTTAAATAGTATGACCAGCCTTGTGGTAAATGGTTTGTTGCTGTATGATCTCCAGTATGTATATCGCCTGGAAAAATGGAAGGTTGAGAATGCATTACAGCTTGATGAATGGTTGAGTACGATTCAGGAGTTGGAGGTGTTATGCAGCTTTGGTACGTTGTCTTTCAATAATCCCGAGTTCCAATACCCGGCTATCAATGGAGATAGGAGGCTAGTGGCTGTAGGGCTAGGCCACCCGTTGATTTTCAAAAATGAACGCGTTACTAACGACATTAGATTAAGTGCTGACGAATCAATTTTGATCATTACGGGGGCAAACATGGCAGGTAAGAGTACATTCTTAAGAACACTTGGTGTTAATGTAGTTCTTGCATTGGCAGGCGCGCCTGTTTGTGCGGAGAAATTTGATTGTCCATTAATTGAAATTCGTTCCGGAATGCGAACAGCAGATTCTTTGAAAGATAATCAGTCGTACTTCTATGCTGAACTTAACAGATTGAAATCAATTGTTGATGAACTGAAACTAGGAAAACATCTGCTTATACTTTTAGATGAAATCTTGAAAGGCACCAACTCCACCGATAAGCAGGCTGGTTCAATTGCACTTGTGAAACAATTAATAGATCACCCCAGCCTTGTCTTAATAGCAACGCACGATCTTGCTTTAGGTGAATTAGAAAACCAATATCCTCAACGCATTCGTAATTTTTGTTTTGAACCTTTTATCAGTGACGATCAGCTTTCATTCGATTATAAACTGAAGCCAGGATTAGCAGTTAAGATGAATGCAACATTCCTGATGAAGAAGATGGGAATTATTCCAGCTTAGTACTTAATGGCAATTAAAAAAATTGCTTAATAGGTTAAGCCACTACTTTAAAAAGCTCTGCTAGTTTATTGACTGTAAAATCAATTTCTTCAGGCTTATTGTATTTGCTGAAAGAAAATCTAACCGCTCCTCTTTTAGAATCAGGATATAATGTTCCTAAAACATGAGAACCGGTTGTGGCGCCGCTTGAGCATGCGCTTCCTCCGGATGCAGAAATTCCTTGAAGATCAAGATTGAATAATAACATTTCATTCTCTTCAGATTCCGGCAAGCTTATGTTGAGAACAGTGTAAAGGCTTTGTTCAAGATTTGCTGAATCTCCGTTGAAAGCAACACCGGGTACGTCCGCTTTAAGCTTTTCTATCATATGGACCTTAAGGCCTTTGATATAATTCACGTGCTCGTCCATATCGCGATAAGCAATTTCAAGTGCCTTCGCTAAACCGATGATGCCATAAACATTTTCCGTTCCGCCTCGCATGTTTCTTTCCTGTGCACCACCATGAATAAAGGAATGAATCTTTTTGTCTTTACGGATGTACATAAAACCAATTCCTTTCGGGCCATGAAATTTATGCGCTGCTGCAGCCATTCCGCATACATAAAGGTTTTTCATGTCATGCTTATAATGTCCTACTGTTTGGACAGTATCGGAATGAAAAAATGCTTTGTACTCGTGGCAAAGCTCTCCTACCTTTTTAAGGTTCAGAATATTTCCAATCTCGTTATTGGCATGCATTAACGACACAAGGCTGTTGGGATACTTTTTTAATAGTGATTCCAGATGAGAAAGATCAACATGTCCTTTGGCATCTAATTGCACCATTTCAACATATAGTCCTTTCCTTGAAAGATGGTCAACAGTATGTGTTACAGCGTGATGTTCAATCGGCGAAGAAATGATTGTTTTAAAATCATAGGTCGATACAGCAGAGCGGAGAATAGCATTGTCAGCTTCGGTGCCTCCTGAAGTAAAAATGATTTCGCCCGGTGTGCAATTCAGGAGCTCGGCAATTTTTTTTCTGGAAGATTCAATGGCTGCCCGAACTTTTCTGCCATGTGAGTGTATGGAAGACGGGTTTCCGTAATCTTCCAGCATAAATGGTTTCATCGCTTCAAACACTTCAGGGTCAAGTGGAGTGGTTGCCGCATTGTCTAAATAAATCCGCATGGCAGGTTAATGAATTGTCGCAAAGGTAACACGAAAGTTTTCACTTTCAGAATGTTAATGCGCCAGCATTTTCTCAGAAATGATTTCTTTGATATCAGACATAATTTTCTTCGCAAGATTCTCCGCCTTTGTTTCCATGTCAGATTCAGCGTAAATCCTGATAATAGGCTCTGTATTTGATTTCCGTAAATGCACCCATTCTTTATCGAATTCAATTCTTACGCCATCGACTGTACTGGTAGGTTGCTTTTTATATTTCTTCCGAACGGCATCAAGAATTTTATCAACATTGATGTCGCGCGTCAATTCGATTTTATTTTTTGAGATAAAATAGCTTGGAAATTTTTTCCGAAGTCTAAGCGCTGATGTTTGAGATTTTGCCAGGTGAGTTAGAAATAATGCAATTCCAACTAAAGCATCACGTCCATAGTGAAGGTCAGGATAAATTATACCACCATTTCCTTCTCCGCCAATTACGGCATCTTTTTCTTTCATCATCGTTACTACATTTACTTCGCCAACAGCAGCAGCAAAATATTGGCCGCCTGCAGTTTCTGTAATGTCGGCAAGCGCACGGGTTGATGATAAATTTGAAACAGTATTACCTTGTTTGTTTTTCAATATATAATCGGCTACAGCCACTAGTGTATATTCTTCACCGAAGGGACTGCCATCTTCACAAATTAAAGCCAGGCGATCAACATCAGGATCCACCACAATCCCTAAGTCATACTTCCCCTTAGCAATCTCTGTACAGATGTCATTAAGATTTTCCGGAAGTGGTTCCGGATTATGTGCAAAATGTCCTGTTGGTTCACAGTGAAGTTCTTTCACCACAACGCCAAGCGATTTCAATAGCATTGGAACAGCAATACCGCCTGAGCTATTTACAGCATCAACCACAACTTTAAACCCACGATTTTTTATTGCGGCAACATCAACCAATGGTAATTTCAGAATCATATCAATATGTTTCTGAATGTAACCTTCGCGTTTTTCGTATTTACCTAATTTCGTGATAGGCGCAAAATCAAAACTTTCGCTTTCTGCAATTTGAAGTACCTCTTCTCCATCTTTGCCACTAATGAATTCGCCTTTCTCATTTAATAATTTTAAAGCATTCCATTGAACTGGATTATGACTGGCAGTGATAATAATACCTCCTGCTGCTTTTTCAATAGGCACTGCAATTTCAACCGTTGGTGTTGTTGAAAGGCCAAGATCAATAACATCAACACCAAGACCTTGAAGTGTATAACAAATCAAAGCATTTACCATTTCACCGGAAGGGCGAGCGTCTCTTCCAATAACAATTTTGGTAGAACCCTTCTTTTTTATCCAGGTACCGTAGGCCGCTGCAAATTTAACGACATCCAAAGGCGTTAGATTATCACCAGGTTTTCCGCCAATAGTACCACGTATGCCAGAAATTGATTTTATTAAAGCCACATTATTTTTGTTTACGATGTAAAGTTAAAAAGATTATAGAATGTGATGAATTATATTCTCTACTTGTAACTTTCACCACCAAATAAATGCGTCTTTTATAGAGAAAATATTATGAGAAAAATTCATTCCACACCAGACTTGAAACGCGAAGATAAATTAAAAGCTTTTGACCGTTTGCTCACCATAATGGATGAGCTCAGGGAGAATTGTCCATGGGATAAAAAACAAACGCTTGAAAGCCTGAGGCATCTAACCATTGAAGAGACTTATGAATTATCAGATGCAATTGTGGAAGGAGATTTAAATGAAGTTAAAAAAGAGTTAGGAGATATTATGCTCCATTTGATATTCTATTCGAGGATCGCATCTGAAACAAATGCCTTTGATGTAAGTGATGTGTTAAACTCAATCTGTGATAAGCTTATACAACGCCATCCTCATATATACAGTGATGTTATTGCCAATGATGAAGAGACTGTAAAGGCAAACTGGGAAAAGATTAAATTAAAAAGTGGTAATAAGTCAGTGCTCGAAGGCGTACCGGCTTCATTGCCACCGCTCGTGAAAGCAATCAGAATTCAAGATAAAGCTCGCGGTGTTGGTTTTGACTGGGAGAAAAAAGAACAGGTTTGGGAGAAAGTTGAAGAGGAAATGCAGGAGTTCAAGAAGGAATTTAATGTTACTGAAAATGGAAGTATCAATAAAGAAAAGGCTGCAGCAGAATTCGGTGATCTTTTATTTTCGCTCGTTAACTATTCAAGATTTATTGATATCGATCCTGAGGAAGCATTAGAAAGAACGAATAAGAAGTTTATCAAACGTTTTCAATATTTGGAAAGAGAGTCTGCAAAAGATGGAAAAAAAATTGGTGAAATGACATTGGATGAAATGGATGTTTATTGGGAAAGAGCTAAGACATTATAATGTACTTTGACTTCTATACCGCCACCGAGCTTGAGTGTAGCTGTTCGTTCTCCTACAAATGTATCTCGCAGGAAGTCTTTGTCACATATTTTAAATTCAAACTATTATATCAGCTGAATTACTATTTTTAACCCGCTTTTAAAAAGGTTAAGGAAATGCGGAAGAATAGGAATCTCATTTTTTATCTCGTACTACTAATCGTATTTGGTGGGTTGATGTATTGGTTAACACAACAAGGGGAATTGCTGGAGGTTGGTAAAATGCAAGCTGAACAACAAGTAGACCAGCCGCAACAAAGACCATTTTCACTGTTTCAGACTTCATTCACGCATAATTTAACGCATCCTCTTGCGATACTCATTTTACAAATCATCTCGATTATACTGGTCTCCCGTTTTTTTGGATTTATTTTTAATAAGATCGGTCAACCAACAGTAATTGGAGAGATCGTTGCAGGGATTGTGTTAGGACCCTCATTGATGGGGTTGTTTTTTCCTGAGATGTCAGAATTCCTTTTCGCGAAAGCCTCTCTTCCAAATCTTCAGTTTTTAAGTCAGGTAGGTCTGATACTATTCATGTTCGTGATCGGTATGGAACTTGATTTAAAGGTATTAAGAAATCAGGCTCATGATGCTGTGGTCATCAGCCATGCGAGTATCGTTATTCCTTATTTTCTTGGAATGGGCTTAGCGTATTATCTGTACGAGAACTACGCTCCGGACAACGTTTCATTTCTCTCTTTCGCACTCTTTATGGGAATAGCCATGAGCATCACTGCCTTTCCTGTACTTGCAAGAGTTATTCAGGAGCGAGACCTAACGAAGACAAAGCTTGGAATAATAGCCATCACCTGTGCAGCGGCTGATGACATTACTGCCTGGTGTATTCTTGCGGCCGTTATCGCCATCGTTAAGGCTGGTACATTTGTAAGCGCGATTTATACAATTTTCCTTGCACTGGCTTATGTCATGATTATGATCTTCGCTGTGCAGCCGGTATTGAAAAGAATTGGTAATGTTTACTCTGAGAAAGAAACCATCAGTAAGAAAATTGTTGCCTTGGCTTTTCTTGTGTTGCTATCATCTGCTTATGTAGCTGAAATCATTGGCATTCACGCGCTCTTCGGAGCCTTTCTAGCAGGAGTAATTATGCCACCCAATTTCAGTTTTCGCAAAATCATGACGGATAAAATTGAAGACGTAAGTCTTGTTCTTCTGCTGCCATTATTTTTTGTATTCACTGGGTTGAGAACGCAAATCGGATTGCTCAACGAAAGTCATCTTTGGATGGTGTGTGGCTGGATCGTACTTACTGCCGTTGTAGGTAAATTTGGTGGCAGCGCGTTGGCAGCAAGATTTGTTGGGCAGTCATGGAAAGAAAGTTTATCGCTTGGCGCTTTAATGAATACCCGAGGTCTCATGGAGCTCATTGTGTTGAATATAGGGTATGATTTAGGCGTGCTAACACCCGAGGTTTTCGCCATGATGGTATTGATGGCATTAGTTACCACGTTCATGACCGGCCCTGCACTCGATCTTATTAATTATATATTTCCTGAAAAAGATTCTGATGCACCTGTTGTCGATAAATTCTATAAGATTTTAATCTCATTTGGACCGGCAATAAAAGGAAAAAAATTATTACGTCTGGCAGATCAGCTCACACATAAAAAAACATCGGAAGCAAACATTACAGCATTCCACCTCACGCCCAGTGCAGATATTAATCCCAAAGAAGCAAAGGAGTATGAGCGGGAGAGCTTTCGCTTGGTGATGCATGAAGCTGAAAATCTTAACATCAATATTAAAACATTGTATAAGGCCACAAATGACATTAACAAGGAAATTACCGGTGAAGCAAATAAGGGTAAGTATGATTTGTTATTGGTGGGTGGATCGCGAGGGGTATTTAGCGCAGATGTAGTTGGAGGAAAAGTAAAAAATTACCTGGAGGAAACAACTTGTCAGGTTGGTGTTCTGGTCGATAAGGATTTTGAAGTTGCAGACAGAATTGTTCTTATGCTGCAGGACTTTAGTGATTTATTTCTCATTTCCTTTGCCGAACGATTCATTCAGAATAACGATGCAAAGGTTGTATTGTCCGATCCCAACAGATTGGTAAAGATGAATACGACCTTTAGAATGGCTGTTGAAAAAATAAATAATGAAAATCCTAAAAGCATCGAGGTGCATGAAAGCCACGGGCAATCGGAGGAGTTCTTTAATCGCTTTAACCTCCTGTTGATTAGTTATGCCGCCTGGAAGCATCTTAACCGTTCCAAAAATCAGTGGATTAACTACACACCAACCACTTTAATTTTAAAACCGGAAGGCCGTTTGCAATAACGCATCAACATCCTCAATTACTAAAAACTTTTAAAAAATCGGCTCAGTCGGTAGGTAGGTATAAACTAAAATTTATATTTGCCGACTATGGCAAACCAAGAGGATAACCTGTTCAAAAACGTAATTTCCCATGCTAAGGAGTATGGATTTATTTTTCCGTCAAGCGAAATTTATGATGGCTTAAGTTCCGTCTATGATTATGGCCAGAATGGAGCGGAATTAAAAAATAACATCAAGGACTATTGGTGGAAGTTTATGACACTTCTGCACGACAATATCGTAGGTATCGATTCAGCAATTTTTATGCATCCTACCACATGGAAGGCGTCCGGACACGTTGATGCTTTCAATGACCCAATGGTCGATAACAAAGATTCTAAAAAGAGATATCGTGCTGATGTGCTTATTGAAGATGCAATAGCCAAGCTGGAAGATAAAATAGAGAAGGAGATTGAAAAAGCTGCGAAACGATTTGGTGAGTCCTTCGATCCTGCAATGTACAGAAGTACAAACCCGCGCGTTCAGGAGTATCAAAAGAAGATCGATGGGATCAATGTAAGATTAAAAGATGCGATGGGTTCTGGCAACATGGTTGCCATGAAGGAACTCATTGTAGATCTCGAAATAGCAGATCCGGTTTCAGGAACAAAAAACTGGACTGATGTTCGTCAGTTCAACCTCATGTTTTCAACAGAGATCGGTTCACTTGCTGACGAAGCCAATAAAATTTATTTGCGACCAGAAACTGCACAAGGAATTTTTGTCAACTTCCTTAATGTGCAAAAAACAAGTCGCTTAAAAATACCATTCGGTATTGCTCAAATCGGAAAAGCTTTTAGAAATGAAATCGTTGCGCGCCAATTCATTTTCAGAATGCGTGAGTTTGAGCAGATGGAAATGCAATTTTTTGTGAAGCCAGGAGAGGAGATGAAATGGTATGAATACTGGAAAGAAAAAAGAATGCTTTGGCATAAAGCCATTGGGTTAGGAGATGAGAATTACCGCTTCCATGATCACCTCAATTTGGCACATTATGCAAATGCAGCTTGCGATATCCAATTCAACTTTCCATTTGGATTTAAAGAGCTTGAAGGCATACACTCAAGAACGGATTTTGATTTGAAAAATCACGAAAAATTCTCCGGGAAGAAATTGCAATACTTTGATTCAGAAGACAACCAGAGTTTTATTCCTTATGTAGTAGAGACGTCGGTAGGTCTTGACAGGTGTTTTTTATCGGTGCTGGCTAAATCTTATAAAGAAGAGAAACTCGAAGATGGAAGTGAGCGGGTTGTTTTACGCTTACCAGTTCCGTTAGCTCCATTTAAAGTTGCCATTCTACCACTTGTTAAAAAAGATGGTTTGCCTGAGCGTGCTCAAGCCATTATGAGTGATCTTAAGTACGACATGCGTTGCTTCTATGAAGAAAAAGATGCCATTGGAAAAAGATACAGAAGACAAGATGCCATTGGAACGCCTTATTGTATTACGATAGATCATCAGACGATGCAGGATGACACTGTTACAATTCGTGAGCGCGACACGATGAAGCAGGAACGTGTAAACATTCAGGCCATCAAGGCTAAACTAATCGAGGCTTGTTCAATTAATAATATTTTGCGTAAGTTTTAAATTGAGAGATGTTCTCCTATGGAGTTGTTTTAGGCATAGTGCTGATCCTGATTTTTCAACACCGAAAAAGAGTAAGGAAAGGCTATCACTATGCAACACAGGCAACAGCTCCCTTAAAAACTTATGTGTTACCTGTGCCACAGCGATATCGGGAGATATTGTCAAAGTATTTCCCTTATTATCAAAAATTATCCGACTCGAACAAAGCGAAGTTTGAGGTTAAGGTCTGTAATTTTATTTATGGCAAGCGCTTCATTCCACGCCATGTGGAGGAAGTTACAATTGAAGCAAAAGTGCTCATCGCTGCGTCAGCCGTACAGTTAACTTTTGGGTTGCCGCACGTTTACTTACGACATTTCAATAAAATTCTCGTCTACCCAAATAATTATTATTCGTCTGTTACCAGGAGGCATCACAAAGGTGAAGTAAATCCTCGGTTTGGAATTATAGTGCTATCGTGGCAAGCATTCGTTGACGGATACATCGATCAAACTGATTCTATCAATGTCGGCTTGCATGAGATGGCCCACGCACTAAGACTAGAAAACATGATTCGTGATGGGCAATATCAGTTTATAGATGATGAGTTGCTATCCCAATTTGATCAATGGGCGGAACGGATCTGTGCAGAAGGTGCTACTTCTAATACTTTCTTCAGGCCTTATGCGTGTGTCAATGTTCATGAATTTTTTGCCGTTGCAGTGGAGAATTTTTTTGAAAGACCTCAGCAGTTTAGCGAAGCTCTTCCGGAGTTGTATGCTATTATGGTTCGCCTTCTAAATCAAGATCCATTAAAGCTTGCCTAAGCTTTTAGCCGTTTCAAATATTAGTATTAAACTTGCTAGCAAAACCTTAATCTGTGGAGTGGAATAAATTACTTTCGGCAAATAGGGTAGGCCAGAAACGTGCATCTGATGCACAAAATACAAGGAGTGCCTTTGAGCAAGATTATGACCGGATCATTTTCTCACACCCATTTAGAAGGCTTCAGGATAAAACGCAGGTACATCCGCTGCCAGAGCATGACTTTGTACACACCCGGCTTACCCATAGTCTTGAGGTTTCAAGCGTTGGCAGATCTTTAGGCCGAAACGTGGGAGAGGTGATCCTACAACGCCATCCTGAATTATTAAAGCAGTTTACAACAGTTGATTTTGGTGCCATTGTAGCTGCAGCTTCTCTTGCACATGATCTTGGAAATCCGCCTTTTGGCCATGCCGGAGAAAACGCAATCTCCGATTTTTTTATCGAACACCCTACCGGGCAAACTTTTCAATCCTTAGTTACTGAAGCCCAATGGGAGGATTTAAAAAAATTTGAAGGTAACGCGCAAGGTTTTAGAATTCTGAATAAAAATCAGTACGGACTTAAACTTACTTCCGCAACCCTCGGTGCTTTTACAAAATATCCTTGTGCTTCATTTTTTAAAGAAAGGGATAAGTCAAAAAGAAGTCAGAAGAAATTTGGGTTTTTTCAATCAGAAAAGGAAATTTTCACCTCGATAGCACAGGAACTTGACTTGCTGAAGTCAACGGATGTTAGCTGGAACAGGCATCCGCTGGCGTTTTTGGTAGAAGCTGCAGACGATATTTGTTATAGCATAATAGATCTTGAAGATGGCTGCAGCTTAGGCTTAATATCCTATCCGGAAGCGAGAGATCTTTTCGAAGGTGTTATCACAAAAAGTAAAGACAAGCTTGGCAAGCTTGAGCAGTTGACGAATCGGGAAGAAAAGACGGGATATTTACGGGCACTGGCTATTGGTGACCTTACCAGGGAGTGTGCGGCCTTATTTCTTGATTACGAAGCCCAAATGCTTACTGGTAATTTTGACACTGCTTTAGCAGATTGTTGTGAATCTAAAAGCGGACTCAAAGAAATTATTTATATTTCTATTGAAAAAATCTACAAGTCGAAACATGTTGTAGAGATTGAAGCTTCAGGCCATGAAGTATTGCCTGGTCTTTTGGAGGAATTTGTTAAAACTGGTATCCATGTATTAGAGAACCGAAGCTCGAGGAAGTATGATAATTTATCAAGATTACTACCACCGGAGGTTTTGGCTAGCATTGAGGCGAATCCGAAAGATTATTATCTCATGTTGCGGTATGTGATAGATTTTGTTTCTGGGTTAACCGACCGACATGCATTGTCTTTGTTTCGCAAAATTAAAGGAATCGGCATATAGCTGTTATCCTTTTCAAGGAGAGCAGGATAAAGTAGCGTAAGTAAATTCGCTTTAGAATAAGTATATTGTATTACCTCCAGTGTCAATGGGTGTTGTATTAAGAAAAAATGTTATCTACTTCGTTGTAGCACTGATCAGTATCCTGCTGGTCTTGAACATATTTCTTACGCGTCATAATAATGAAATCATTGCAGAGAACGATAGGATACAGGAAGAGGTAGAAAAAGTGGGTCTTTTTTATGATCAAATAGGTAAATCAGTCATTCACTCACTGGACATCGGCCTTCGTGGATATGCCATTGTGAAAAATAAAAAATTTGTAACGCCACTGGATAACGGAATAAAGTGGAAGGACAGTATTCTCAATAGTGTTGAAACACCTTTAAAAAAACTCGGTTATCACTCAACATCATACGAGGCATTTAAAGACTCATTAAATTCTTATGTAGTCTATGCAACAAAGATGAAGCAATTGCTAGCTGAAGGAAGAGATCAGGAATTTGTTGAACAATTTACAAAGGACAAGGGTGCGCACCTCTGGCATCAATACGTGGAGCTGGAAAGAGACATTAAAGGTTTTGCAAATAGACTTGATCAGGAAGCGCAACGAAAGTATGAAAATGCACTTTTTAGAAATCAACTGATCCAGGTATTATTATTTCTAATTTGTTTCCCCACATTGTTGTATACAGCATTCTATACTATTAAAACATATCAGCTATCTGAGATGTTGAGAGTCTCGCAGGAGGATAGAAATAAGATGTTGTTTGAGCAGAACATTGTGCTTGAACGCAGGATAGCAGAACGGACACAGGAGATTACAACACAAAACGAGGAGATCGTATCACAAAGCGAAGAGCTTTCAACACAACGTGATGCACTTGAAATTCAAAACAAGCAGTTATACGAAGCGCAGAAAACCATTGAACTTCAGCATGAAGAGATCCAATCGATGAATAAACAACTGCGAAACGATGTTACCAACAGAACAGAAGAACTCAGGGAAGCGAATAAACATTTACTGGAACAAAATAACCAGCTTGAGCAATTCGCATTCATCGCAGCGCATAATTTAAGAGCACCATTGACTAGAATATTAGGGTTAGCAAATATCATACAGATCAGCGATACGGACGATGACAGGGATCTCGCTCTAGAGAAACTGGTGACGTCAACAAAAGATCTTGATTTTGTAATTCGCGATCTTAACACAATTCTTAATATCAGGCGGCAAACTAGTAACATGGCTGAAGTTGATCTTCAGGAAACACTTGAGCGCGTGAAGCGAACACTGGAAAGAGAGATTGAAGACACCAATACAGTCGTTACCCACAACTTTGATGATGTACATGAAGTGTTTGCTGTGCGTCCTTACGTTGAAAGTATTTTATATAATCTGATCAGCAACGCAATTAAATATCGCGATCCGGAAAGAATACCCATTATCAGTCTTGAGACTATAATAGACGAAGATTTCACTTGTTTAACCGTTACCGACAATGGTTTAGGAATTGACCTCGCGAAACACAAACAAAACGTTTTCAATTTGTACAAGCGATTTCACTTGCACATGGAAGGAAGAGGGCTTGGTTTGTATTTGGTAAGAACACAAATTGAGGCGATGGGCGGTAAAATCGAAATCAAAAGTGAGCCCAATGAAGGCACAACGTTTTTCGTTTACTTCAAAAGATTTATTATCTGATCTTTACTTTTCTCAAATTTTGCATTTTTCCGCAGGGCTATTTTCAACCTTTTTTTGCCGTATAATTGATTAGATTTGACTCCTTAAATTAGAATTTCTGCACCATGTGGAATAACGTTGCGCGCTTTGTAATTCAATATCGGTTAATGCTCATCATTCTTATCGGGTCAATTACCGTTGTGATGGGATATTTTGCTTCAAAGGTTGAAATGAGTTACGACTTTGCCCGAACCGTTCCATTGGACGATCCGGATATGATTATGCTGAACCGATTCCGAGCACAATTTGGTGAAGATGGAAATATCATTGCTGTAGGAATAAAAGACAGTGCAGTGTATGAGTTTAAAAACTTTGAATCATTCAGAACACTGACGAAAGAGGTTAAGGAACTTACTGGAGTTAACGATGTCATTGCATTGCCCGCTATCAAAATGATTTTAAAAGATACGACTAAAGGCAGTTTCTATCTTTCTAAAGTATTTCCTGATACTATAAATTCTCAGCTTCAATTAGACAGTTCCTTCAGGGATGCTTTGAATCAAAAATTATATGCAGGGCAACTTGTGAACACCAGTAACGGTGCAACAATGATGCTGGTATCCGTGCAGAAAGAGGTAATGAATTCCTCTAAACGAGATGCGCTAATCACTTCGTTAGTGGCAGCAGGAGAGAAATTTGAAAGAAATTCAAATATTAAACTTCATTATGCTGGTCTCCCATTTATTCGCGCGGTAGTTGCCGGGCAGGTAAAGCAGGAAATGCGCTTCTTTCTAATTGCTTCCGCGGTGATTACAGGCCTCATCATGTTTCTTTTTTTCCGATCGTTCCGTGCTGTATTGTTCTCCATGATCATTATTGGTATTGTCGTGATCTGTACACTTGGTACGCTCGCTTTGTTTGGTTATAAGATTACGCTGCTCAGTGGTCTCATTCCTCCAGTTATTGTCACCATTGGCATTACCAATGCTATTTACTTGCTTAATAAGTATCATCTTGAGTATGCGAAAACGCAGAACAAAGTAGAAGCGATAACGGGTGTAGTTAAAAAAATGGGACTTGCTACATTTCTCACCAATCTTACAGTAGCCATAGGGTTCTTAACACTGTTAGCAACAGACATTATTATCCTTCGGGAATTCGGAATTGTTGCTGGAATCAATATCATGGTTTTGTTTCTGGTAAGCCTCATCATGATTCCTGGCGTATTTTCATGGTTGCCTACACCTTCTGAGAAACACCTTCGTCATTTGAATTTTAAAATGATGGGTAACTTTTTAAAAGAAATTGATGGAATGGTAACAAAACATCGTTTGGTCATCTACGCTGTTTCTGGTCTGCTCGCGGTCATCTCAGTAATTGGCATGCTGCAGCTTCGTTCAGTTTCTTTTATGGTTGATGATGTGCCAGAAGAAAGTCCTGTGAAGAAAGATTTAAAATTTTTTGAAGCAAACTTCAGCGGCATCATGCCGTTGGAAATGGTGGTCGAATTTAAATCGAAGAAGAGGCGCCCCGTACTTGATGTAAACAATCTTCGCAAGGTAGAGATGTTCGAAAGCTTTCTTGATTCACTGCCCAATGTTTCAAAACCGGTTTCGCTCATAAGTTTTGTCAAAGCATCAAAGCAAGCGTTTTACAACAATAATCCAAATCGTTATACCATTCCAAGTAAAAGTGAAGGTGCCTTCATTCAGCGGTACATTATGAAGAGCGATATTTTTAAATTGGTGTCCGATACAACCAATAATAGTGCAGCTAATAAAGGTGCCAATCGAGGGCTGATCAGATCTTTTGTTGATTCGACTTTTAGTAAGATTCGTATCTCTTGTCAGATAGCAGATATTGGATCTATCCGTCTTGATTCCTTAGTAACGGAATCTATAGAACCGAGAATGAAATCAATTTTTGCTTCTACCGAAAAGGACTCTATTCAAACGGCAATCACCGGCACAACTAAGATTTTCATCAAAGGGAATAAATTTCTCATTGCCAACCTTCAGGAAAGCTTATTGCTGGCCTTTGTTCTCATCACATTATCAATGGCTGCACTTTTCGCGAATGTGCGCATGATCATTATATCGCTGATTCCAAACTTACTCGCGCTGATGATCACTGCGGGTTTAATGGGTTATTTCAATATCCCGTTGAAGCCAAGCACGGCATTAATTTTCAGCATTACTTTCGGTATTTCGGTTGATAATTCAATTCGCTTTTTAGCAAAATATAGGCAGGAGATATTGTCTAATAAATTTAATATTCCTCTGGCTGTCACCGATAGCATTATGGAAACCGGCAAGAGTATTATGTACACCTCGATTGTGCTTTTCGCTGGCTTCATCATTTTTGCCTTTTCTAATTTTGGAGGAACCATAGCACTCGGTTTGCTTACCTCAACAACACTGGTAATTTCGATGTTTACCAATCTTATCTTGTTACCAGCACTTATCCTAAGCTTTGATAAACCAAAGAAGAAGAAAGGAGACCACATGCTCATTGATGAATTTGATTCAAGCTTCTACGGGGAACAGGAAGATGAGGAAATTGATCTAAGCAAAATAACGATCCACAACCGGCATTCAGCCGCTGAGTAGCCACTGATGTTGGAATCATCAGGTAGCACTTTTGTGAGATAGTTTTATAAATAGCGTAAGGGAACCTTCTTCTATCCGTTAGTCATTCTATATTCATAGAAAAATCGAGACTTCATAAATCGTAATTATTCGAATATCTTTGCGGTCTTATTCATACAATAAAGCTGTTTTTCAAATCATGGCAGGGAAATATAAAGAATTTAAAGAGCTGAGTTTTGCGAAGGTTGCTGAGGAAATTTTGGATTTCTGGAATCAGGAAAAAATCTTCGAAAAATCAGTATCCAACCGCGAGGGTTCTCCGTCTTTTACATTTTATGAAGGGCCTCCTTCAGCCAATGGAACACCGGGCATTCATCACGTAATGGCCCGTACCGTAAAAGATATTTTCTGCCGATATAAGACACTTCAAGGTTTTCAGGTAAAACGCAAAGGCGGCTGGGACACGCATGGTCTTCCGGTTGAGCTTCAGGTGGAAAAGTTATTGGGTATTACCAAAGATGATATTGGTAAAAAGATCTCGGTTGAAGATTACAATAAGAAGTGTCGTGAAACTGTGATGATGTATAAGGATCAATGGGACGACCTTACGCGTAAGATGGGTTATTGGGTTGATCTTAAAAATCCGTACATCACTTACGAGAAAGAATACATCGAGTCTTTATGGTGGTTGCTAAAACAGCTTTATGACAAGAAGTTATTGTACAAAGGCTACACTATCCAGCCTTACTCGCCAGGTGCTGGTACAGGACTAAGTTCGCACGAACTGAATTTACCAGGAGCTTATAAGGATGTTAAAGACACATCCATTGTAGCACAATTCGAAGTTAAGAAAGGTCCGAAAACTGAATTTTTATTTCAGAATCTAAAAGGCGATTTTAAATCTGTCTATATCCTTGCATGGACAACCACACCTTGGACTCTTCCATCCAATACTGCATTAGCTGTTGGCGAAAAAATTACTTACGCTCAGGTAAATACTTTTAATCCATATACACATAAACCTGTCAGCGTTGTTTTAGCAAAGGACCTTGTTAGTAAATATTTTTCTGATAAGAACAAAGATCTGAAGATTGAAGACTATAAGGCAGGAGATAAAGCAATACCATTTCAGACTGTACAGGAATTTCAAGGCAAGCAATTAGTTGGCGTAAGCTATGAGCAATTGATGCCGTATCTGAAACCTTATTATGATGGTGAAAAAGCTTTTAAAGTAGTTGCAGGTGATTTTGTGACAACTGAAGATGGGACAGGTGTAGTTCATACATCACCTACTTTCGGTGCTGATGACTTTCGTGTTGCAAGGCAAAATGGCATACCACCAATGACTGTTAAGGATGATGGCGGCAACGAAGTTCCTACTGTAGATCGTAAAGGAAAATTCATCTCTATAATTGGAGAGAGACTTAAGGAAGGAGTTGCGAAATACAATATCAAAACGCATAAACCACTTGGTTCCGATGATTTCTTTGTAAAAAATTATACAAATGAAGACGAAGCACATCCAGATTACAAAAATACGGATGTAATCATATCCATTATTTTAAAAGAAGAGAACAAAGCTTTTAAGGTTGAGAAATACGAACATACTTATCCGCATTGTTGGAGAACGGACAAACCTGTTTTGTACTATCCGCTAGACTCATGGTTTATAAAAACCACTGCGTTAAAAGATAAGATGGTAGCATTGAATAAAACCATTAACTGGAAACCTGAGTCAACAGGAACAGGACGTTTTGGCAACTGGTTGGAAAACCTTGTCGATTGGAATTTATCAAGGTCTCGCTATTGGGGAACACCACTACCAATCTGGAGAACAAAAGATAATAAAGAAGAAATTTGTATTGGTTCGCTGGAACAGTTGAATCAGGAAATAGAAAAGTCAATTGCAAAAGGTTTAATGAAGCAATCGCCTGTAGCAAATGGTGACTTGCATAGGCCTTACGTTGATGATGTTATCCTGGTAAGTCCTTCTGGTGCTCCTATGTATCGTGAAACTGACCTGATTGATGTTTGGTTTGACTCCGGCGCAATGCCTTATGCGCAGTGGCATTATCCATTCGAGAATAAAGATGTATTTGAAAAAAATTATCCTGCTGATTTTATTGCAGAAGGTGTTGACCAGACACGCGGATGGTTTTTTACTTTGCATGCTATTGCAGTAATGATTGGTGAATGCAGTACCGAAATTCAAGCTGTAAATAAAAATGTTAATAACGGTGGAGTAGCTTTCAAAAATGTTATCTCTAACGGACTTGTTCTAGATAAGACTGGAAACAAGATGTCGAAAAGTAAGGGTAACGTTGTTAATCCATTTGAGACGCTTTCAAAATATGGGCCTGACGTAGTGCGTTGGTACATGATTGAGAACGCTCCGCCATGGGATAATTTGAAATTCGATTTTGATGGAATCGTAGAAGTTCAACGCAGATTTTTTGGAACACTTCAAAACACGTATTCCTTCTTTGCGCTGTACGCGAATATTGATGGGTTTGTCAAAGATGAGATGAACGTCTCAACAAAAAACCTTACCAACCTTGACCGATGGATTCTTTCCAAGCTTCAAACATTGATTGTTGAAGTCACTAAAGCATACGAAGAGTATGAGCCAACACGTGCCGCGCGAGCAATACAAGATTTTGTAAACGACCATCTTTCTAACTGGTATGTGCGGTTGAATAGAAAGCGTTTTTGGAAAGGTGAAATGAGTGAAGATAAAAAAGTAGCGTACGAAACATTGTACGAATGTCTGTTGGTTTCGGCTCAACTCATGGCACCAATCGCTCCTTTCTTTAGTGAATGGTTATATAAGAACTTAACCGAGAATATCAGAGACAAAGCTGTGAGCAACAATACCCCGCTTCGTCATGCATCAATTCATTTAAGCGACCTTGTTAACCCAGAGTCTAAAAGAATAGATGCTGAATTAGAAAAGTCTATGGACTATGCGCAGCATATCAGTTCGCTTGTGCATTCAATAAGAAAACATCACCGGATAAAAGTGCGCACACCACTTCAGAAAATCCTCTTGCCTGTGCTTGATGGTTCATTTGCAAAACGAATCAAAACAGTAGAAGACATTATACTGTCGGAAGTAAATGTAAAGAGCATCGAATACATAGATGACACGTCAGGTATTCTTGTAAAAAAGGTTAAGCCGAATTTCCCAAGATTAGGAAAACAGTATGGTCCTAAAATGAAGGAAGTATCAGCTGTGATTAATGCGTTTACAAAAGAAGACATCGCTGCAATTGAAAAACAAGGAAAATTATCCCGTGAAGGATTCGACATTGTACTTGAAGATGTGCTGATCTCTTCAGAGGATATTCCAGGATGGGCCGTTGCCAATGAAGCTGGTGTTACAGTTGCACTTGACATTAACATTACAGAAGATTTAAAAAGAGAAGGGGTTGCACGTGATTTTGTTAACCGTGTTCAAAACCTTCGAAAGGATATGGGGTTAGAAGTATTGGATAAAATAAATATTGAAGTGGAGCGAGATGGAGAAGTAGTTACTTCTGCATTGACTATTTTCAAAGATTATATCAGTACTGAAACGCAAGCTTTAACACTAGAGCTAAAAGAAAACGTAGCAGGTGCAGCAGAGGTTGATATGGATGAGTTTATGTTGAAAATAAAAATTAGTGTAAAGAAGTAGACTTAAAGCATCTATATAAAGAATGAAGATTTCCAGATATTTCATCCTCGCGCTTGCCATTATTATTATCGACCAGGTATCCAAGCTTTTAGTGCACGAGCACATGTATCTTCATCAGGAGATCAATGTTGTTGGTGAATGGTTTCGTTTACATTATCTTCTGAATCCTGGGATGGCCTTCGGCATTCGGTGGAATAATGAATTCGGTAAGTTGGCCCTTACAGTTTTTCGTATTGCTGCAATGTTCGGTATTGGGTACTACCTCTGGAAGATGGCTAACAGAGAAGTGCATTCTGGTTTTCTTTGGTGTATGGCGTTGATTTTGGGCGGTGCTGTTGGTAATGTAATTGATAGTACTTTCTATGGCGTGTTGTTAAATAATCATCCGATAGGATCACCTACTCCATGGTTTCATGGACAGGTAATCGATATGTTATTTTTTCCCATTTTCGAATTCTATTGGCCACAATGGGTGCCTTATTTCGGGGGCGATTATTTCCTTTTTTTTAGCCCGGTATTTAATATAGCTGACTCCTCAATTTTTCTTGGTGTAGTAACGATCCTGCTTTTTCAAAGAAGGTTCTTCAAGGAAAAATTTCAAGATGATGACATTGAATCAGATGATAACAACCAATCAAATCTTTCAAATGTTGAAAAGACTGATAATATTGGTGTGCCCCCGTCCGCGTCTTAAGAGATAGCGAATATTAAGACCGAAATAATTCAAGAATATCTCAGATTTTTTTGCCACTTGAAAAACGACCGTTAGGCAAATTCATTATTCTTATTACTTTTAGGGAAATTAGTTTAAACCTAAATCCTTAGAAGATACATGAATTTGTTAATCAAAAAGCCTTTGTCCCAATTGCTGGCAATGGCGGCAGACTCAGACAAGGGACTTAAACGTACCCTGGGAGCTGGCAATCTGGTAGCGTTAGGCATTGGTGCTATTATTGGTGCCGGCTTATTTGTTCGCACAGCGGCCGCTGCAGGAGAAGCTGCCGGGCCTGCAGTAGTTGTTTCATTTATTATTGCAGCAGTTGGTTGTGCTTTCGCTGGATTGTGTTATGCTGAGTTTGCTTCAATGATTCCAATCGCAGGCAGTGCATATACTTACGCATATGCTACGATGGGCGAGTTGGTAGCATGGATAATAGGTTGGGCTCTTGTACTTGAATATGCACTCGGTGCCGCTACTGTTTCAATTGCGTGGAGCGAATATTTAAATAACTTACTGGGAAATGCTATCCCATTTTCTCTCAGTCACTCTCCTTTTGAATTTCTTGTCAGTAGAATAGTGAACGGAAAGACTGCACTTGTAACGACTGGATCTGCTGAAATGCTTGCAACGGATGAGCTCATATCAAGAGGTATGATCAATCTTCCAGCCTTGTTTATTCTTACACTCCTGACTTTGGTACTTATTAAAGGAACACAAGAATCTTCAAGTTTAAATGCCGTAATCGTAGTAATAAAAGTTGCTATCGTTTTACTTTTTATTGCTTTAGGATGGGCATTCATCAGACCTGAGAATTACGAACCATTCATGATTCCTCAAGGAACTCCAGGACACGAAGCTTTTAGAGAATATGGTTGGGGCGGTGTTCTCGGTGGTGCCGGAATTGTATTTTTTGCATTTATTGGTTTCGACGCTGTTTCTACTGCTGCACAGGAAGCTAAAAATCCAAAGCGTGATATGCCCATTGGTATTTTAGGATCGCTGGTTGTTTGTACTATATTGTATGTTTTGTTCTCACACGTGTTAACTGGGATCACCAATTGGAGTGAATTCATAAGTGTTGGTAAAGAAGCTTCGGTAGCTTATACCATCAAGACTTATATGCCTGGATATGAGTGGTTAGAAAAAGGTATAAGCATTGCGATCTTAGCAGGATTTTCTTCGGTAATACTCGCGATGTTGTTTGGACAATCACGTGTATTTTATTCAATGTCAAATGACGGCTTAATACCAAAAGTGTTCTCGGTTCTTCATCCAAAATTCCGCACACCTTATAAATCTAATTTGATTCTACTTGCTTTCGCAGGAATTTTTGGTGGATTTATCCCTGGCAGTATGGCAGGTGATTTAACCAGCATCGGAACATTGTTCGCATTTGTGTTAGTATGTGCTGGCGTTTGGGTAATGAGAGTTAAGAATCCTGAATTAAAAAGAGCGTTTAAAACACCACTGGTACCGTTGGTTCCTATTTTAGGAATGATCGTTTGTACAAGTATGATAGTATTATTAGATCCTTATACAATTCTCGTTGCAGCAATATGGATGGTTGTTGGCTTAGTGGTTTATTTCACCTACAGCAGATACCACAGTCACTTACAGAAAAACAATCCAAAGTAAATTTGTAGTCAGGTCAGTAAAAAAATAAGGGCTCCAAAAGAGCCCTTATTTTTTTGTGCGTGCCTAAAATAAGTTGACCTAAAATTAATAGAATTACTAAACTAAAAGGGTCAATAGTATGTCAATTACGATTAAGCCAAGGCGTATCTTTAGTGAAGATCTTAAAAAAGATATTGTAGGA